>Ga0184636_1000409_pt1 | contig 10446 bp, 10 predicted proteins | sample PLM3_60_b2_FD_133164 | JGI IMG/M metagenome (GOLD analysis project Ga0184636, IMG submission 133164) | Groundwater sediment microbial communities from an aquifer in East River, Colorado, USA - PLM4_90_b2 | ecosystem: Environmental > Terrestrial > Soil > Riparian zone | place: USA: East River... | reverse complement strand
GGTAGCGAATTATGTCACGGTGGTAAAGGCCTTTCGTATGAGTGATGATGACCCGATTGATTGGATCATACGGCCATATCATGAAGTTGTGGATATGTTTATGTTTGATACCCTTGGCGCAGGCTATGGAGGAACAGGAAAAAAATTTGACTGGAATGTTTTAAAAAATGCTGCAATAAACAATCTCTATTTTCTCAGTGGAGGCATTGAACCAGGAGATGAAGAAAAGCTGAAAGAATTTGCCAGTGAGGAAATAGCGCAGAAATTATTTGCAGTTGATATCAATAGTAAGTTTGAAATAAGCCCGGGAGTGAAGGATTTGGAGAAAGTGAGAGAGTTTGTTGATGAGTTGAAACGTGAGTAGGAAGTTGGATCCGATAGCTATCGGATTAGTAATTAGGAATTGAGGTTGAAGGGAATAAGACATTGCAAATTACAGAGTCTTGTCATGCCGGGGAACGAGGCATCTCATACTCTGGCACCCAAAGAAACTGTGAACCGATTTTGCGAGCTCACTAATTTCGGAGACTCTGAGATGTCTCACTGCGTTCGACATGACAAGACTCTAAACGATTGAAATTTCTTGTTGTGATGGAACGTTAAATTGTGCCCATTCTTTCGGAGTATTGTCATCCGATAGCTATCGGATTCGATCCCGATTTACCGGGAGAGAAATCTCAAACTTCGAAATCTCTGAGATGCCTCCTTTGATTGATAGAATGATTGAAAATAATTTTATGGTAACTATGACGATGGGGTCATAAAAAATAAATGTCAATAGGATAATTGAAAATGAAATCAACTAATTTAAACGACCTTAAGCCTCCCCTTTGGGGAGGTTTGGAGGGGCTTCCCAACTCACAGGGCTACTACGGAAAGTTTGGCGGAGCCTTTATTCCGGAAATGCTGCATCGCAATGTGGAAGAATTGAGATCAAAATATCTTGAGATCATTTATGAACAAAATTTTCAGAAAGAGTTTCGTGAGTTGCTGAAAGATTATGCGGGCCGGCCAACGCCCCTGTATTTTGCAAAGAGGCTGAGCGAAAAATACGAAACAAAAATTTTTCTGAAGCGGGAAGACCTTTGTCATACCGGTGCACATAAGATCAATAATACTATCGGGCAGATCCTTTTGGCACAACGGCTGGGCAAGAAAAGAATTATTGCAGAAACAGGCGCGGGTCAGCATGGGGTTGCCACTGCCACTGTTTGTGCACTGAAAGGCATGGAGTGCATTGTGTACATGGGTGAAAAAGATATTCAGCGGCAGGCCCCGAATGTGGCAAGAATGAAAATGCTGGGGGCAACAGTTATACCAGCCATTTCGGGAAGCAAGACGCTGAAAGATGCGACCAATGAAGCCATCCGCGACTGGATAAATAATCCGAACGACACCCATTATATAATTGGTTCTGTTGTGGGACCGCATCCTTATCCGGATATGGTGGCGAGATTTCAGAGTGTGATCAGTGAAGAGATCCGCTGGCAACTTTTGGAAAAAACGGGAAGTGAATTGCCGACTCATGTGATGGCTTGTGTGGGTGGCGGCAGCAATGCAGCCGGGGCCTTTTATCATTTCCTTGATGAGCCTTCTGTGCAATTGATTGCAGTGGAAGCAGCAGGGATGGGTATTGATAGTGGTTACAGCGCTGCCACAACTGCCTTGGGTAAACCAGGTATTTTACATGGAAGTAAAAGTTTGGTCATGCAAACTGAAGACGGCCAGGTTACAGAACCACATAGCATTTCAGCGGGTTTGGATTATCCCGGTATTGGCCCATTGCATGCAAATTTATTTGCAACAGGCCGGGCAACATTTTTAAGTGCAACAGACGAAGAAGCATTGAAAGCCGGTTTTGAATTGGCAAGGCTGGAAGGAATTATTCCTGCGTTGGAGACAGCACATGCGCTGGCTGTGTTGAATAGCCGCCGGTTTCAACCGGCGGACATCATTGTAATTTGTTTGAGCGGAAGGGGAGATAAGGACCTGGATACATACATGAAAAATATGTAGCCCTCATCCCCGGCCCTTCTCCTTGAGGAGTGTCGACTCGTTTAGTTAATGATAAGAAAACAAAAAAGTAATATGTCAGCACAAAAACAAAATAGAAATACGGAAGCCTGGTCTTCCTCTCCTAAAGGAGGGGGATTAAAGGGTGAGGTAATTAAGGCAGGAATGGTTTTATTACTTGCAGTAATAACCATCACAGCCTGCAATCGTAAGCCATTTGTCAATCACAAACTGAAGTTTGAAAAAATTTCGGATGATTGTAAAAACCTGAATCCATATTTCCGTATGGTTTCAAATTTTGCAGGAGAGCGCTATGAATTTGAAAAATGTTTGCCGGAAAATTTTTCAAAAGAACAGATGAAAACATCAAGACAAGGAGATACAGTATTAATTCAATTTGAAAGCAGAACGGCTAAACAGGTGTTGTATAAAATGACGGTTGATATTGATAGTTATCCTAAATACAATTTTATAACAATTGATGGCGAGACATATATTGTAATGTCTTCGAAAGATTAAGATGAGCCGGATAAAAAAACTTTTTCAAAATCCCCCTTCTGGCGCCAGGGGCATTCTGAGTATCTACTGCACGGCGGGCTTTCCTCAATCAGACAGCACAATGACTGTGATGAATGCTCTACAGGCAAATGGCGCCAATATGATCGAATTGGGAATGCCTTACAGCGACCCGCTGGCTGATGGACCCATAATTCAAGCCAGCAGTGCAAAGGCTTTGCAAAACGGAATGACGATCAAAAAACTTTTTGAACAACTAAAGAACTTTAGAGACAAAATTTCTCTCCCGGTTTTATTGATGGGCTATATGAACCCGGTTTTACAATATGGCTTTGAAAGATTTTGTGCCGATGCAGCAACAGTTGGCATCGATGGTTTAATTCTTCCGGACCTGCCGGAGTATGAATTTGAAACGGAATATGGAGCGATTATAAAAAAGTATGGACTGGATTTTATTTTTCTTGTTACCCCCGAAACCACTGATGAGCGGGTGAAGAAGCTTGATGAGCTGAGTAATGGTTTTTTATATGCAGTTTCTTCTTCTTCCACAACAGGAAGAGATAAAAACATGGGTGATGTGAAAATGTATTTGCAAAAACTTAAAAATTTAAAATTAAAAAATCCGGTGTTGGTTGGCTTTGGAATTAAAGACAAGCAAACATTTGAAGCTGCCTGTGAATATGCAAATGGCGCAATCATCGGGACGGCTTATATAAAGGCGCTTGAAACAAACGATAATATTGAAGAAGAGACCAAAACTTTTTTAAATGATATTATTTCCTCGTAATCACTTTAATCCTCCCAAATCGTGGCTTTGACAATTATTAAATATAATGCCGGCAATATTCGATCTGTTCTATTCGCTTTGGAACGGATTGGAGTAAAGGCAGAAGTAACGGATGACATTGAAAAAATTCAGCTTGCTGATAAAGTGATCTTCCCTGGTGTAGGTGAGGCCAGCAGCGCTATGCATTATTTAAAAGAAAGGGGGTTGGATGCGGTGATCAGGAATTTAAAACAACCGGTGCTGGGAATCTGTTTAGGAATGCAGTTAATGTGCAGGTATTCCGAAGAAAATGCAACGGATTGTTTGGGGATCTTTGATGAGGAAGTAAATAGGTTTATTCCCCGTCTTCATTCAATGGAGGGGGGAGAGGGGGGAGAGGTCAAAGTGCCTCAAATTGGCTGGAATACCATTTATGATCTGAAAACTGATCTTTTCAAAGATGTAAATGGCGACAGCTATTGTTATTTTGTTCATAGCTATTATGCTTCCTTAGGCAAACATACCATTGCCACAACAAACTATGTTCAACCATACAGTTCGGCTTTGCGAAAAGATAATTTTTACGGAGTGCAATTTCACCCGGAGAAAAGTGCAGGGGTGGGGGAGCAAATACTTAAAAACTTTTTGAACCTTTAGAATCTGTAAATCTCCCTGAAGGAAGACTTATTATTTAAGAATATGAATCAGCAATTGAATAGAAATTCATCAGGCAAAAAGCCTCAGCCCGGGGCGGATTGGGGGTTTATTATACCCGCAATAGATATTATTGATGGCAAGTGCGTGAGATTGGAACAAGGTGATTATTCAAAAATTTCACTTTACCATAAAGATCCCCTGGAGATGGCAAAGAAGTTTGAAGATGCAGGATTAAAACGTCTTCATCTTGTTGATCTCGATGGAGCAAGGACGGGAACAGTAAGAAATTGGAAAGTACTGGAAACAATTGCAGGCAAAACTTCACTGATAATCGATTTTGGCGGCGGCATAAAAACGGAAAAAGATGTTCAAATAGTTTTTAATTCCGGGGCGGCATTGGCCACTGTAGGAAGCATGGCTGTAAAGGATGAACAGGAATTTGTAAAATGGCTGTTGAAGTTTGGCGCTGATAATTTTTTTCTCGGTGCTGATGTGAAAGAAGAAAAAATCGCGATCAGCGGTTGGCAGGAAACAACAGAAATTTGGGTTTACGATTTTATTCAGAAATATATTGATCATGGAGTGCAACAGATCTTTTGTACTGATGTAAACAAGGATGGAAAACTGGAAGGAATTGGTATTGATCTGTATAAAAACATTATTGCAAAATTTCCCGCGCTTCATTTTATAGCCAGCGGTGGCGTAAGTTCTGTAAAAGACCTGGAGGAATTGCGGGAGACCGGATGTAGAGCTGTGATTATAGGTAAGGCGATTTACGAAAACCGCATCAGTTTAAATGACCTTAAAATATTAAATATTCAATAGACAATATTCAATTTTCAATTGTGCTAACCCGAAGAATCATACCCTGTCTCGATATCAAGGATGGTCGTACCGTTAAGGGAACCAACTTCGTTGATCTTCGTGATGCAGGTGATCCTGTGGAACTGGGAGCTTTATATGCCCGGCAGGGAGCTGATGAACTGGTCTTTCTGGATATTACAGCTACGGTGGAAAAAAGAAAAACGCTGGTTGAGTTAGTGAACCGGATCGCTCATCACATCAACATTCCTTTTACAGTGGGTGGCGGCATCAGCAGCGTGGAAGATGTAAGTATCCTTTTGCAGAACGGGGCTGATAAAATTTCTGTAAATACTTCTGCATTTAAACATCCGCAATTGATCAATGATCTTGCAAGCGAATTTGGCAGCCAGTGTATCGTACTGGCAATTGATGCCAAACAGGAAGAAGATGGTGAATGGTATGTTTACCTGAACGGCGGCAGAACAAAAACAAATAAGCTTTGTTTTGATTGGGCGAAACATGGAGTAATGCTTGGCGCCGGAGAGATATTACTGACTTCGATGAACCATGACGGAACAAAACAAGGTTTTGCAATTGAGTTGACAAAGCAAATTGCAGAGAACCTTCCTGTGCCGGTGATCGCTTCGGGAGGTGGTGGCACGATGCAGGATTTTGCAGAAGTATTTGAAAAAGCAAACGCCGATGCTGCGTTGGCTGCCAGTGTATTCCATTTTAAAGAGATCGCAATTCCCGATTTGAAACGATATTTGCAGGATCATGGAATTCCTGTAAGGAGCTAAGAGAAAACGAGTAATAAAGAGATAAAGAGTTTTAGTAATCCCGCTGATAACGCAGATTGATTCGCAGAAGATCGCCGATAATCTCTGCGAAATCGGCGGAATAATCAGCGAAAATCTGCGGGAAAGTAAACGATGAATATAGTTATGGACGGACAAGAGTCACATATTTGCCGGAACGGAAGCTAAATAGGATTCTGAAGCTTATAACATAAAAATGCGAATCGATTTTAATAAATACGCAGATGGGCTGGTACCTGCCGTGATACAGGATCATAAAACACAAAAGGTGCTGATGCTTGGGTTTATGAATGAAGAAGCATTTCAAAAAACAATGAGGGAAGGAAAGGTGACATTTTATAGTCGCAGCAAAAAGCGGTTATGGACGAAGGGTGAGGAAAGCGGGAATTTTTTATTTGTAAAGGAAATGATGAGTGATTGTGATGAGGATACGTTGCTGATAAAGGCTGAACCTGTGGGCCCGGTTTGTCATACCGGGGCCGATACCTGTTGGAGTGAAAAAAACCACAGGGACGACTTTTTGAGTTACCTGGAGCATATTATTGAACTTAGGAAAGAAAGTGAGGATGAGAGATCGTATGTCCGGAAATTATTCCGGGCGGGTATCAATAAGATTGCGCAAAAGGTTGGAGAAGAGGCTGTAGAACTGGTAATTGAGGCCAAAGATGTTAATAATGACTTATTTTTAAATGAGGCTTCCGATCTTCTTTTTCATTATTTAATTTTGCTCCAGGCCAGGGGTTACAGGCTTGATAATGTGATAGAAGTTTTGAAAGACAGACACCAACATAAATAACATGAAAAAAATTTTATTCTTTTTCCTTTTAATGCCTTCGCTGATTTTTGCGCAGAAAGCGAAGGTTCTGCCGTCATTTGTTATTACGGGCACAGTGACAGGATTGCCGGAGAACTGCGATGTGAAAATTACAAACGCAAATGATAACAGCGATATAGCTAACGCAAAAGTGATCAAAGGAAAATTCGTGTTAAAAGGCTCGGTAGTTGAACCGATTTTGTGCAGATTATATCTTGACAAAGAAGAGCCCCAGTTTATTTTTATTGAAAATAAAAAAATAACCATTACAGGTAACAGGGCCGATGTTAAAAATCTGAATATAACAGGTTCTGATTCTCATAAGGATTTTATGCAGTTTCAGCAGATGTTTAACCCCATCATAAGCAGTTTGAATTCAACGGTTCCTTCTATAAACGCTACGCCAGGTGGTCCCCAACGCGATTCACTGATGAGAATATATGAATCGCTTCAGATGGCAGCACGTACTCAAATAGAGAAGTTTGTCAGTTCTAAGCGCAAATCATTTGTTTCTCCATTAGTGCTTCGTGGTACGGCAGATATTTATAATGATGTGCTGCTGGTGGAAAAACTATATAATCTGATGGATGCTTCCATAAAAAAATCTGCGGTGGGAAAAGACCTGGATTCATATATTCAATATAATAAAGTAGGAGCCATTGGCTCAACTGCAGTAGATTTTACTCAGCCGGATACTACCGGTACTCCTATAAAGCTTTCATCCTTCCGTGGTAAATATGTGCTGGTTGATTTTTGGGCAAGCTGGTGCGGTCCCTGCCGTGCGGAAAACCCGAACCTGGTGGATAATTTTAAAAAATTCAAAGCGAAAAATTTTACCGTTCTTGGCGTTTCACTCGATAGACCCGATGGAAAGGCAAATTGGCTTGCTGCTATTCAGCGTGACAATCTTACCTGGACACATGTCAGTGATCTGCAATACTGGAACAATGCAGCTGCGCAATTGTATCATATCAGCGGCATTCCTGCTAATATCCTGGTTGATCCAACCGGAAAAATTGTTGCCAGAAACCTTCGTGGTGATGCCCTGCAGGCAAAGCTTTGTGAATTACTGGGGTGTAATTAGTAAGGGATTCATCGTTGGAAGTCTATAGTCCTGAGTCTATAGTAGTAGTAAGAAATTTATTTGGCCTGATATTAATGCATTAAAAAAATGTCTCCTCAATTTAAGGAGACATTTTTCGTTATTAACTTTTATCTATCAGTTATCGTCTCTAATTCACATCCTTTCCATCTTTTAGTTTATCTACCATAGTTTGAACTCCCGCTTTTTGATTCTGTGGAGCCATCGGCAAAGCCTGTTCTCCATATTTCAAAGCTGTTTTATAATCACCATTTGCCGAGTATCCTCTCATCAATCCAATGAGTGTCGTGAATTGATTCGGGTTTTTGTCATAGTTCATTTTGAAAATCTCCAATGCTTCCTTTGGTTTTTTCATCGTGATCAATGTTCTTCCATACTGATGTATCTGGTTCATATTACCAAGGGGCAAGGCTTTTTTCATAATCGCGGCCGCTTCATTGCTTCTTCCTAATTTATCAAGTATTCCCGCTTTTGTTGCCCAGGCGCCAAAACTTTGGTCACCTCCAAAACTAGTGCTGGTGGCAGAGTCGGCCCAAAGCAATGCTTCTTCAAGGTCTACATTTCTTTGTAGAGCCCAACCCGAGGCCTGGTTCCAGCTTTGCCATTGAAAACCTTTGCTGTTTCTTAATTCATTCCGGAAAGCAGTAAGCTGGTCCTTTACATAATCTGTTTCGATTTTAAACGGTATCATCAGTTTTTCCCATTGCAAACCTATCGTGGCTGCATTTTCAGTCTCATTCATGAATTCATACTTCAGCCATTCAACGGATTTATCCAATGCAACAGGTTTTACTTTCACTCTCAATGCGTCTTCTTTGTCATTATAATAAAAACTTCCCCATGAAGAATTGTTTTTTGAAAAGATCAGCGTGCATTCATTGGGATCATAAGCAACAAAAAAACCATATTTACCGGCGGCTAAAGGTTGTCCCTCAATTTTTACATCGTTTGAAAATTCAATAGTGGTATTTTCATTGGCACCCGCCCGCCAGGGAGCTGCTTTGCTGGAGCCAAAACCCTGGTCGATATAACCAACAGGGATTAATTGTCCCCAGATCTTTCCTTCTCTTCCATTTACATGGGGGCGGTCATATTGGATCGTTACATCTGTAAGACCGATCCTTTCGGTAACTGAAGCTTTTTTGTTTCCACCGCTCGGTAAGGTGGTAAGAATGATCTGGGAGAATAAAGAACCGGTCAATGCGAAACAAATCGCGATTGCAAATATTTTTTTCATACAAGCATGTTTTAGAAATACCAAGCTAAGGAAGTTTGCCTACTGACCGGAATAAGATTATGATTAGTGAAAGAATGAGGGGATGGGCGGGAAGAATCGGAGAGTGCAACCATTTATAGGTAGTCAAAGAATAGCGTAACTTTCTTTTTACTAAAAATAATCACTATGAGAAAATTTTTTCTTCTTCCTTCTTTCATTTTATGTTTCTTTATTGCAACCGCTCAAAAACCTGTAAAGTTCAATGGCCTTGATATAAATCTTGGGAACCTCTACCGGTTAAGTGACGCTAAAACAAGATCTATTAGCCCTGAAAATCTCACCGGTGAACCCGGTAAAGGCGGAATGACCACACTGGAAAACGGTTCTTCAAAATTTCCAGCTCGTGAATTAGGACAGGGATGGAAAGTAAACCCTTATGTTGTAATAGAACCGGGAAAAACTTATACTATGGCTGAAATAACCGGCTCTGGTGCAGTACAGCATATCTGGATGACGCCAACAGGTAACTGGCGTTACTCTATTTTCCGGATTTATTGGGATGATGAAAAAGAACCTTCTGTAGAAGTGCCGGTGGGAGATTTTTTTGGCGCAGGTTGGGGAAGCTATGCACAATTGAATTCGTTAGTTGTCACTATTAATCCCGGCAGCGCATTTAATTGTTATTGGGTTATGCCATTCCGTAAAAAATGCAGAATCACTATGACAAACATCAATACGGAAAAGATGACCTTATTTTACCAGATTGATTATACCTTAACTGATGTGCCGGATGATGCGGCTTATTTTCATGCTCAGTTCAGGAGAAAGAATCCGACTGCAGGAGGTATTTACACATTGGTGGACAGCATTGAAGGCAAGGGACAATATGTGGGAACTTATTTGGCCTGGGGAGTTAATAACAATAGTTGGTGGGGTGAAGGCGAAATAAAATTTTACATGGATGATGATAAGCAGTTTCCTACCATCAACGGAACTGGTACTGAAGATTATTTCTGCGGCTCTTATGATTTTGACACAAAAAAGACAACTGACAATGGTGTGCAAGAAACGAACTATACAGAATTTTCTACGCCATACAGCGGTTTGCATCAGGTCATTCGCGGCGATGGACACTATAAGGTAATGCAGCGTTTTGGTTTATATCGCTGGCATATTGTTGATCCCATTCGTTTTGAGAAAAAATTAAAAGTCACTATTCAGGATCTTGGGTGGAGGAGTGAAGGAAAATACCTGATCCAGCATTCTGATATAAGCTCGGTTATTTATTGGTATCAAACCGAACCACATCATACCTTTCCGAAAATGCTTACGAAAGATGAATTGGAGGTGAATTGATTTGGTTTTGCTTCGATTGTGATTAGTGTAAGAATGAAGGGATGGGCGGGAAGAACTCTTATATTAATAGTGTAACCATTTTCTCCTATTCAATATCAATCGGATTGATCTGTGAAAATGAGTCATTACCCTGTAGTAACCGTCAGGCCGCTTAGAGCGGCCAGACGTATTTATTACGTCAACTGTCTTTTATAAAGCTGTATCGCGTTTTCAAATCCCAGGTAAATGGAGTCGCAGATGAGAGCATGGCCAATACTCACTCACCCAGCCCTGTAGTAAACGTCAGGCCGCTTAGAGCGGCCAGACGTATTTATTACGTCAACTGTCTTTTATAAAGCTGTATCGCGTTTTCAAATCCCAGGTAAATGGAGTCGCAGATGAGAG
>Ga0184636_1000408_pt1 | contig 10451 bp, 7 predicted proteins | sample PLM3_60_b2_FD_133164 | JGI IMG/M metagenome (GOLD analysis project Ga0184636, IMG submission 133164) | Groundwater sediment microbial communities from an aquifer in East River, Colorado, USA - PLM4_90_b2 | ecosystem: Environmental > Terrestrial > Soil > Riparian zone | place: USA: East River... | reverse complement strand
TCTCAAATCATTGATGATCTGGTCAACGCTTTTGCTCTTATAATAGGAACCATCAAAACTTAACCGGTTATTAAAGAATTGCAGCTCCATTCCAATCTCCTTGGAAGTTATTTTTTCAGGTCGCAGCAAAGGATTCGGTGCGTAAAAATCATAGTTAAATCCGCCGCCGGTTGAACCTACAGCAAGTAGTGCAGGATTTGTTGCATATGGCTTGGCATCCTTCCCTACCTGTGCAATTGAGCCACGCAATCTTCCCATCGTAAGAATTTTAGCGACAGGGGAGTTTTTAAATAATTCTGTAAAGACTATAGAAGTACTCACAGATGGGTAGAAGAACGAATTATTAGCCTCTGGCAAAGTAGATGACCAGTCGTTCCTGCCCGTGGCAGTCAGGTATACAAAATTGTTATAGTTGACATTGAAATCGCCAAATACACCTATTACTCTTTTTTGAAGATACACCTGTTTGTTTCTTTGCGTAGTTACTGTTGTATTGTTGATTGAATTGAAATTAGGCTCCAGGAAATTCTCTCCATACACAGCGTATGTTTTATCATCATAATCGTAAACTGCGCTGCCTATTCTCAATGTAGTTCTCAACTTATTTTGAAGGAAATTTTTTCTTGCCTGCCCGAAGTAGGTAACTGTGGTAACGCGATTTGTTTGGTTCGCAACATTCAGGCTTCCGTTGGTATTGCCACCCGCTCTTAAAGATTCAGGATGATATAATACCCTGTACTCTGTGCTTGCTACATCGATTCCCAGGCGACCGGTGAATGACAACCAGGAAGTAGGTTCAAAAATGAAGCTCACATTTGACACAACACGATTCCCTTTATCGTCCAGCTTATTTTTATTTACATCAAAGAAAGGATTTTCAATTTCTGTACTTAAGCTCGTTAATTTATTTCTGCCACCAGAAGGCGTTAAATATGCTCTCATATCCACATCAGTCGGGAACTGTAACAGGCCTATATAGAAACTGTTGACACCTTTAGAAACTTTTATATTTTTAGTATTGATATATTGCAAATTAGTCTCTGCTCTCAAATTTTTGAAAATTTGAGCAGTACCAGTTAATGAAATATTCAGTCGATCATATTTTGTGTTAGGTACAACCCCCTCTCTTGTGCTGTATGAACCTGATAACCTGTAAGTATATCCTTCGGCTCCTCCTTCAAATGATAGGTTATGTTTTTGTACGCTGCCTGTTTGAAAGAAATTGTTCAGGTTATCATAAAACACTGTCCCGTTGGGGTATCGCGGTCCAAATGAACTATAGGTATTAATGTCCACAAGACCATTGTTGCCCCTTGAATAAACATGTGGAATGTCAGGCAAGCGACCAGTTTTTTCTATTCCGTAGTTGAAACTGTAGGTTATTGAACCTTTCCCTGATTTTCCTTTTCTTGTAGTAATTACAATAGCTCCGTTTCCGGCATCAATACCATATAATGCGGCAGCTTCCGGACCTTTCAAAATGGTGATACTTTCTATATCCTCGGGATTTAAATCAGAAATTCTGTTGGAAAAATCCACTGTACGGTTTTCTGTCTGTGTCACCATTGTGTTAGCATTGAAGGTTTGATTATTTACCGGCAAACCATCAATTACAAATAATGGCTGATTACTTCCACTCAAAGAATTTTGGCCTCTCAACTGAATTGATGTGGAACTGCCAGGCAAACCACTTGTTCCGCTAATAGTCACTCCAGGCACACGACCGGCCAATCCATTAATAAAATTATCTCTTTGCGTCTGTGCTAATTCAGCGCCTTTTACATCGTTGGTTGAATACCCCAATGATCTTTTTGACCTTTGAATACCTAAGGCAGTAACAACAACCTGTTCCAATTGTTTTTCTTCCGATTTCATCCTTAAACTAATATTGGTCTCGGAACCTACTCTTATTGTCTGAGCTGTGAAACCAACATAAGAAAAAACTATCTGATGCCCGGTTTGTGCACTTATAGAGTAAAAACCAGCACTGTTGGTCTGGGTTCTTTTACCGGTCTTTTGATTAGTAACGGTTACTCCGGCCAGAGGTTTATTGTCGTCATCAGATAATATAGTACCCGAAATCGTTCGTTCCTGGGCGAAGGAATGATGATTGAACAAAACAAGCCCAAAAATCAGGATAAGCAATTGCAAAATCTTTCTCATAGCATTCTTTTTTAAATTTTTTTACTTAAACTTTTTAGTGCATTTCTTAGCGAATAAGCTGCTTTCAATCAATTTTCATCGTAAGGTTGATCACTTAAGGTTATAATATTTTGATACCTGTCAAATGATATTGTTCTAACGCCGGGTCATCGGGCGATAATTCTGTTATGAGCATGTCCACATCAGCAATATCACAAATCTTGATCGGTTGAGATGTATTAATCTTTTCGGATATACTCAGGCAGATCACTTTTTGAGATGACTCGACCATACTTTTCTTTAACTGCACCACATCCCAATCGCTGTCTGTAATTCCATGCCTGATGTCAATTGCATTGATCCCTAAAAAACAAAGATCCGCCCTGATCTGTTTTATTTTATTTATTGCATCGCCACCAGCCGTGATCTTTGAATTCTTTGATATTTTATCACCAATAACAATTATGTCGATATTGGGGTGATGCATGTATTCAAAAATTGCGGGTATGCTGCCGGTAATAAAGGTCGCTTTCAATTGGGGGGGTAATGCTCTTGCTAATTCAAGAATGGTGCTTCCGCCACTGGTCAATACAAACATGCCATCTTCAATTAACTTAATCGCTTTTTGAGCGATAATGGTTTTCTGCGGCCTTGAATAAACAGTTTTAGGTGAATAATAAACCTGGCTGAAGGATGGGGATAAAGCGCCTCCATGAACCTTTATTACTTTACCTTCGTCTGAAAGTTCCTGGAGATCTCTGCGAATCGTATCTTCAGATACCTGTATCTCCTGGCTAAGTATTGATGATAGCACTCTATTATGCAGGTTAACCTGGTGCAAAATATACGCCTGTCGTTCTTTCTTAAGCATCCGTTAGTGGGGTTGGTGTTCAAAATAAATGAAATTCCCGCACAAAACCGCAAAATCTCGAAAAAAATATAGCACATCCAATAAACAAAATACCCGGCATTAACCGGGTATTTTGAATAGTATATGTTTTTCTATTTATTTCGCGAACGTAAATCTCGCTGAAAAACCAATGGCAGCGGGCTCAAAATTGATATCAGAAACTAAATTGAGCTCGGGTTTCCAATCAAGAGAAAGATTAAGCGGAATGCTGGCAAATTTATAATCAAGTCCCACAACTCCCTGGGTACCAAAGTAAGTTTTATTAAGATCTCTGTTTTTTTCAGGACTGTATTCCTTTCCAAAAGCAAGATAGCCGCCAGCACCATAAAACCATTGCAGGCCGGGTGTGCTTAGTGGTTTATGAAATTCAACCAGTGCGCCGATTGCGAGCGGATCACCAAAAGATAACAGAGCCTCAATAGCCATTTTTTCATTTATGAAATGTTTTATGCTGATAGAATTGCTGACGATGGCCGGACTGCTGCTCAACCGGATGCCTACGGCTGTTTTATAATTATCGAAGACAACGGTACTGGTTTCATTAGTTGTTTCCTGGGCAGAAATGGTATTGATAAAACCGAAAACGCTGATACAAAGCGCAGCCAAAAATATTTTTTTCATGGTTAGATGATTTGTTTCGTGATGTTAACGAAAATGGTGCCAGCAAATTTTAAATAAAATGCAAAAGAAAATACAAGGTACAAGGCACAAGGAACAAGTTTCAAGGCGCAAGGCTTACTATTTGTTGAATGTTGCTTGTTTCTTGTCCCTTGATCCTTGTCTCTTATTTCCCTTATTTTTAACAAAACGAAACAGGTTGGGCAGTATCATTCTTATTTTCATTTTGGGATATGCGGCCATTGCATTCGAGCATACGATCCGCATCAACAAAGCCGCTACAGCACTCATTACCGGTGTTCTTTGCTGGACCGTTTACATATTTTTAAACGATTCAAAAGAAACAGTAACACACCAGTTAACTGATCATTTGGGTGAATTATCACAGATCCTCTTTTTTTTAATGGGAGCTATGACGATCGTTGAGTTGATCGATGCTCATGATGGCTTTGAGATTATTACCCAACGGATTAAAACCAACGATAAAAGAAAACTTCTTTGGATCGTGGGCCTGCTTAGTTTTTTTCTTTCCGCCATCCTGGATAATCTGACTACGACCATTGTAATGATTTCTCTATTACGGAAATTAATGGGTGATAAAAAAGACAGGATGATAATGGCGGGGCTGGTCATAATAGCCGCAAATGCCGGAGGCGCATGGTCGCCCATTGGCGATGTTACAACAACCATGCTGTGGATAGGAGGGCAGATCACCGCTTCCAATATCATTATTAAATTATTTATTCCCGGTTTTATATGCCTGCTGGTGCCTTTATTGGTCATGCGGATCTTTATAAAAGGCAGCTTTCGAAATCCTGAAGAAAAATTTGAAGATCGAACAAATGTGCCCTCTACTACGATACAGAGAAAGATTGTTTTTCTTTCAGGTCTGGGCATTCTGTTGTTAGTGCCTGTATTTAAAACTGTAACACATTTGCCGCCGTTTATGGGAATGCTTATAGGCCTCGGTATTATGTGGTTGATAACAGAGATCGTTCATAGCGATAAAGATGAGCAGGACAGAAAATATTTTACAGTTGCATATGCCCTGCGAAAAATTGATACCCCCAGTATTTTATTTTTCCTTGGAATATTATTGGCTATCGCTGCGCTTGATTCTACGGGTAAGTTGATGCAGACTGCTTCATGGCTTGATAAAAACCTGAAAGATCAGAATGCTATTGTTATTTGTATTGGCTTGTTATCTTCTGTAGTAGATAATGTACCCCTTGTTGCTGCATCCATGGGTATGTATGGCATCGATCAATTTCCAACGGATCACTATTTCTGGGAATTTTTAGCGTATAGCACCGGCACAGGAGGCAGCGTATTGATCATTGGCTCTGCAGCCGGTGTAGCCGCAATGGGAATCGAAAAAATTGATTTTATCTGGTATCTGAAAAAAATAAGCTGGCTTGCACTGCTGGGTTTTTTTGCAGGTGCAGGTGTTTATATGTTGCAGCATTGGCTGTTCTTCAGATAAAAGTTCTTCCCCTCACTATTCACTTTTAGTTTTTATCTATTGATATAATTCGAATTTTGTTTTGGGTCTTCTCGCTTCCATCCATTTAAAATTTTCAAGGCGCATCTCTTCTGCTGTTTTAGAACGCATGGGCCACAAAGTCCCCTTTACAGCGCTTCTGAAAACTACTTTTTTTAGTTCCTTCTCCCTGAAATAAATATCAATGGCATCTGATGTGGATTGATTAATGCCGGTGAAAGCACTGTCTTCATCCTGTATATAATAAATACATTCGGCAAACCCCCTGGCCTTTACCGAATCCATAACTCCCTCGTTAAAAAAACCGTCCATCCTCGCTGATTTGATCTGGTTGAAAAATTCAGCCTGCACTTTATTTGCCAAAAAACTATTCTCGAATACCTTTATTCTGTCGGCCTTTTTGTTTTTTGTAAATAAAAGGATCGTGTCGCCCGTTATCTGGCTTTCTTTTGACCATACCACAGGGTCTTTATACAACCGGAAAGTGGAATCTTTGAAAGAATAGAACAGGCTGTCGCAAACCGATTGAAGTGAATCTGAAAAAACTCTTACATGATAAAATGCTTCGAAATAACGGTTGGTGCTGTCCTTTGTTTTTGTATCAACTATTTTTATTCCTTTCACCGTGTCCTTAGTTATTGAATCAGGCTTGCCATAAAGATCTGTAAGTCTTGCAGAAAATAATGTGTCGGCCGTTATATAAATAGAATCTTCTTCCTGCTTTACGATCATCAGCGGTTTATTAAAAGCAAGAAATGATTCGTTTTTGTTATTGATAAAAATTTCACCTGCAATAACAGTCTGGCCCTGGGCCGTATCCTGTACTATTGCATTACCGATGATCTGGGAAATACCTGTACTGTCATTTGTTATGATCGTATTTCCTGTAATGGTTCTGGGGCCGTCCTTAACGATTGAACGTTGCCCGAATTCTGCTTTCCTGTTACGTGTATCATAGTAACCTTCTTTTGTTACAATCGTTCTGCCACTGCTGTCTTTTATAAATGTTTCAGCGATAAATCTCGCTATTTCTGTTTCCGTATTGTATAAAAGAGAATCTGTTTTTAAATAATAACCCGGATCTTTTAATTCAACCCCCTTTTTAAAATAAATGTCTTTGAGATCAGTATAATAATATCCTTCCCTGCTGGTTAAAACAGATTTTTTATTTACAACCGTTCCTCCATTGGTATAGATGCCCAATTTGGTATCCACATCATATTCCAGGTTATCGGTGGTAAGGATTGCTTTTCCATCCGTTAATCGGACATGGTTTTTTATGTACGCGACCTTTTTACCAAAAAAATACTGAAGGTAATCACCATCTACATTCGCTGTATCCGCATCGTTGATATGAACATGCCCAAAAGCTTCGAAAATTTTTGTCCTGTTATTGATCACGCAGCTATCACAGGTAAATAAAGTGTTCCCTTGTCTTGCCCTTACAGTTCCGGCAGCAATCTGCAGGTCGGTTGAATCATCAATTTTTTTGAATGTAAGACGTTGGGTACCGGGTAGTATCTCGATCTCTTTTATTGAATCTGCTGAAGAAGCAGGCTTCTGCGTATAACCCGGTTGAATACCGATAAAAAACCAGCATAAAAAAAAACAGGAGATCAGTTTTGAATGGTTCATTGTTTGCCGCCGCTTACAAAGTATCTTTTTTCGATGGCGAAGTTAAATAGTTGCCTTTGTCCTTTTTGCTGAAGAGGGAAATATTAACGTAGCGTTTAGGGTGAACTTTGATATCGTCAACCAGTATTTCAAGGCCCAATGCTGTATTGCGAAGATTATTGTACAGTTCTTTATCATTTATCAGCAATCCCAGCGTGCCGCTATTATGACTGACCTTGTAAATGACTTCATTCAGCTGGCTTATTGTTGAGCGAACAGAATCGAGGGTCCTTTCCAATTGAAGATTGGCAAGCCGCTCAGTGGCTACATTAGTGTTGTGAAGAATGCTTGTTATGGTATCATTATTTTTTTTCAGATTGCTGCCAACATCATTCAGGTTGGTAAGCGTTTTTGCAAGTATCCCGGTTTCTGCATTTAACAATTTTTCAAGGGAAGCAGAAGAAGTTAAAAGGTTATTTATAATGCCATGAATATTATTTTTTGTCTGAGGATCAAATAATCTATTAATCGAGCCTAATACTACTGTTAAAGAATCAATGGCTGTCCGGGTTTTATCAAGGGTGGGGGTTACCTGTGAAGTAAGATCGCCAAATAACCCGCTGTTAAGCTTTGTTTGTATGGTATCATTGTTCCTGAGATATGTCCTGGAATCACCCAGCTCTATATTGATATAGGAAGCGCCTACAAGACCTGATGCGATAGATGCCACCGAGTTATCAGGAATATTGACGGCGGTTGTCAGGTTAATTGTAACCACAATGCCGGACGCATTTTTATCAGTAAATTTTTTGCCATAGACTTTACCAATCCCGTTGCCCTTTATTTTTACATCGTTCGATACTTCCAAAGAACCGATCTCGGAAAATACGGCATGAATTTTTTTTGTTTTATAAAAAACGCTGTTCCCTTTCAAAAAATTAAAACCCAGGATCAACATTGCAAGGGCTATAATGGTTAAGAGACCAACTTTCGTTTCGTTACTGATCTTCATGTATAATTAGTTTCAGTCAATGGCACTATATAGGCCTCCAAATTAACTAATTATTTTGAGAAGGGAGAAGGTTATGAGTCAATAGTCATTAGTCAATAGTGAAAAGATAAAAGATAATAGATAACAGTGAATACTGAAACCCCTTCACTTTTATCTGTTATCTATTCATTTTTATCTGCCTAAAACGCTTTTTGTTCCTGTGTAGTTATCTGCTTTGACTCTAATTTTTGTTTATATTCCTTTAAAGAAGCAATAATATTAGCAACGATCTCATTTTGTCCTTTTTCGCTATTAATATACTCTTCTTCGTCTTTGTTTGTAATAAATCCTATTTCTACAAGTACGCTTGGCATGCCGGTAGCCTGCAGTACCCATATCCCTTTATTGTTTCTTTGTTTTACGCCACCGCGGTAAGCTCTTCCCTGGTCCTGAAATCCTTTTTCTATGATATCAGCAAAGGTCAGGCTTTTTCGAAAATAGTTTTGCGCATAGATCAGCATTCTTGCTTTTTCAGCAGGGTCCGATGGATCAGGCAATGTAATAGTTGAAGTAGAATCAATTTCGCCATAGTCGTCATTGTATTCATTATTTTTTGAGACAGAATTTATTTTCGCGTCATTTTTATTAAGTGCCCAAATGTATGTTTCTGTTCCTGCTGAAGGGTTGGGAGTGGTCCAATAGCGGTATTGCGGAACTTTTTTAGTGACTTTTCTTTTCTTTCTCCTGGCAGTTACTGTTTTATATCCAATGATCTCACTATGCCTGATTGGGGGGGCGGCATTGCAATGAATGGCAATATAAAGATCGCCTCCCGATGCATTAGCCATTTCGGCGCGGTAACGGTTGGCAATGTCCTTATTCGTTTTATTTCCGGGCGCCATTTCTGTAGTGCGGGTATAAATAATTTTAGTATCCGGAAATTCTTTTCCAATGGCTTCCCCGAGTTTCAATGTAACGGCGAGACTAACGTCGGCTTCCGAAGAAAAACTTCCTTTGGCCCCGGGATCAGAACCTCCATGGCCGGCATCAAGTATAATTGTTCGAAGAACTTTTTTCTGACTTTGCTGGCAAAATGCGGAAGAAAACAAAAACGTGTTTGCTGATAAAATAATAAGAACGGATAAAATTCTTTTGATCATGGTGTCAACTTGTGCTATGAAATTAATAAATTATAAATCTTTCTTTTCATTTTGATCTACCATGTTTTAAAAAGATCTTGTATTATTTACCGTATTGGCATTTTGAAGATTATTTTTTTCCAGCCAGTTTATATAATTACTGACAGCCTGCGTAACGCTTTTTGCAATTTCCTCCTTACCGCTTTTACTATTGAGGTAATCTTCTTCTTCGTGATTGGTAATATAACCTGTTTCAACCAGTATGCTGGGCATAGCAGTGGCCTGTAGCACCCAAATACCTACCTGCCGCTGTTGCTGACCCCGGCTTATTCTGCCTGTTTTCTCAAACTCGTCTTCCACAAAACTGGAAAGCTGCGCACTCCGTTTAAAGAATTGTTTTGTCTTTAAAAGAGACAAAGCAATAAATTCCGGGGAGTTGGGATCGATATCACCATAATTCTCCTTATAATCCTCTTCCTGTAGCATGGGAGCATTTTCGCGAACAGCTACCTCTTTGTCCTCATTTTTATGTGCACCCCATATGTATGTTTCTGTTCCGTGGGCCGGATTTGGGGTGGTCCAGTAGCGATATTCCGGAACCCTTCTTGTCACCTTTCTTTTCTTTTTTCCTTTTCCCACATAGTTTATCACTGTTTTATGACCAATAAGTTCACTATGCTTAATGGCAGGGGCGGCATTGCAGTGAATCGAAATAAAAAGGTCCCCGTGATTTTGATTTGCTATCTCAGCACGACGGTGAAGGGGAGTAATATTTTCATCCGGTCTTGTTTCAATAATTTTTACTTCAGGTAAAGCTTCCTTCAATTGCCTAATGAGCTCTTTTGCTACGGCAAGGGCAATTACATCTTCGTAAGAATAACTTCCTTTTGCTCCGTTATATCCGCCATTTGTCATGATCCCATGGCCTGCATCCACAATAATTGTTTTAAGTACCTTCTGTCTTTTTTCTTTGACCGGGATGAAAGAAAATAACAGGGATAAAAGTGAAATAAAAAAAACAATTAAAACGGACCTTTTCATTACCAGCTTATTATTTAATGAGTTTATCGTAATCTTCACAAATTGTTTAAGATTGAATGAGTTATTTTTGTTCAACCCGTATGAAGCAACTGCACAAATTTAGTTTAAATTATTTTTCAGCCGGGATACTGACTGCTGTTATATTTTGCACACTAACGCGTAAAACTGCTGCAGCACATGTATCAGAGCAAAGTTTTTACAGCACTTTAACAACTCAACAAGATACCATCAAGCCTATTTTGGGAAATGACAGCCTCCGGAAAAAAAATATTATTTCTCCTGATTCAATTATTATAAATGCTTCCGGTGATACACTGAAGCCAACTCAAAAAATCGACACGTTCTCATTTAAAATTTCAAAAGACTCGCTGGATGCTCCCATAAAGTATGAAGCGGAAGATTCTGTAGTGGTACTGGTACAGGAAAAAAAGATATTGCTTTATGGCAAAACAAAAACAGAATATAAAGACATCACATTAACAGCTCCAAAAGTTG
>Ga0184636_1000407_pt1 | contig 10455 bp, 7 predicted proteins | sample PLM3_60_b2_FD_133164 | JGI IMG/M metagenome (GOLD analysis project Ga0184636, IMG submission 133164) | Groundwater sediment microbial communities from an aquifer in East River, Colorado, USA - PLM4_90_b2 | ecosystem: Environmental > Terrestrial > Soil > Riparian zone | place: USA: East River... | reverse complement strand
ATGTCGGTTGCCTGTTCCAGTTAAATATTTTATCTCTCACTAATCATTATGGTTCGGAGGTCACTGACCTTGCTCATTATTTCTGTAAAAAACAATACTACGATCTCGTAGGCACCGATCTTCATCATTCCCGCCACATAGACGCTTTGCACAATCCTTCCCTTTCTTCCCCGTTAAAACGCTTACTCGATTCCGGTAAGATTCAAAATCCAAATTTGTAATAAGCTAGTTTCCAAACCATCCGATTGTTGTCATTGACAGATTTGGCAACATCCTTGCGCGATATACTGTGAGGACGGTTTAACATCCTTTATCTTTTCTTAAGGTGAAGATTTCTTAAATTCGTCTGTTTATTTTAAAGAATTATTATATGGCAGCTTTGGAGTTCAATAATATGTTGGTGAATAATGCGGATTCCTTAAAACCTTTTGCCATTAACCTGACAAGAGATCCGGAAGATGCAAAAGACCTGTTCCAGGAAACATTGTACAGGGCGTTAGTCAACCAGGAAAAATATAACCTGGGAACAAATATCAGGGCATGGCTTTTCACGATCATGCGAAATATTTTTATTAATGATTATCGTAAAAAGTTAAAGCAAAATACAGTTCTCGATTCCAGCCCCAATGATCAGTTGATAAATGCAAATCAATCGGCAATAACCAATAATGCAGAAAGCGATCTTAATTTAAAGGAGATCCGCAACGCCATCTATCGACTTCCTGATATTTTTAAAACCCCTTTCACTTTATTTTTTGAAGGATATAAATATCATGAAATAGCTTATGCCCTCAAGGAACCACTGGGTACAGTAAAAAGCCGAATCCATTTTGCCCGCAAACTCCTGAAAGAACAAATTGGTCTTTAGCTATTAGCCATACCATGAAAGAAGAAGTAATATTAGTAAATGAACAGGATCAACAGGTTGGCGTAATGGAAAAAATGGAGGCCCATCAGAAAGGCTTGCTTCACAGGGCATTCAGCATTTTTATTTTTAACGAAAAGGGCGAGATGCTTTTGCAGCAAAGAGCAGCAACAAAATATCATAGCGGCGGAAAATGGAGCAATGCCTGCTGCAGTCACCCGCGGCCGGGTGAAGAATTATTGGATGCAGCAGGGAGAAGATTAAAAGAGGAACTGGGATTTGAAACAGGTTTAAAAAAGATTTTTGAATTTGCTTACAAAGTTGAATTCGAAAATGGCCTCGCTGAAAATGAAGTGGATCATGTTTTTGTCGGGGAATACTATGGACAAATAAATTTGAATCCTGAAGAAGCGCAGGATTATTGTTTTAAATCCTTGCCGGAAATCAAACACTCACTTCAAATAAAACCTGGAATCTACACCGAATGGTTTTTACTCGCCTTTCCAAAAATTGAAAACTGGTGGAAAAAAAATAATTGGCAATAGACAATAAGCAATTCTCAAATAAATCATTTTGAACAGACAACTCTGTTGACAATTGCTCATTGCTAATTGCTCATTGCCGGTTTCTCAATTATCCTGGTCATATTGCAGTAATTCTCTTTTTACTGCTTTTAACATACTGAAAATCTGCGCCGCTTCAATTGCAAGCATTACCACCAGCGCCAGCAAAACAAACCATGGAATATTTACACGGGGAATTATTACCTGCTCAAATCTTTCATAATACCATCCCGCGGCTGCAATACCAAGTGCAAGACCGGTAACTAAAAAAGAGAGGAGGGAGTAGAAAATTTTAAGGAACATCACCTGGATCGTGGAGTACCCGATTTTGAAGTTTTCAAAAATTGCAGCGGGGATAATAAGAATAAGTGTGACCCAGCTCCAGTTTTTCCCAAACCAATCGCTAAAAACTGTGTTGAACAACAGGATCAACACAATAGAAAGAAGGGACCAGGGAAATAATAAAAACCATGAAGCTTTTTGGTAATGACGTGGTACCATAAAAATTAGTTTTGGTGACAGAAAAGTAGAAATATTTTCGGAATTACAGTAAAACCTTTCAATCGCCTCATAATTATATTCGCCAGATTTGGAACTGATTTTGTTGTAATGTGAATTTTAGTCATTCTTGCCACAGAAACTTCATTAAGAAATGACTGAAATCTCTTCCAATATCCTAATGAACAAGATGAACCTGTGAATAATGTAAGTTATTTCCCAAATTGTGTAACAGTTAGCCTATTATTGCTATTCATCTTTATCCAATTGAAAAGACCCGCTTAAACCCGCTATCCGGTTTTTTGGAAACTGACCACTGCTGTATATTAAAATGCTTCTCGTATGAAAATCAGGATGCTCTTGCTGATAGTAATTTGCCTGCAGTTTCCATCAAGATCATGGGTCCAGAATATTTCTGTTGATATTCGATCAGAATGGCTGAAAAAACCGCTGCCGGAAATTGAAAAGAAAATTACCGGTAAGGTTCTGTCTGAATCCGGCGAACCACTTGCCGGTGTCTCTGTGGCTGTGAAAGGTTCTGCTACCGGAACTGCGACCGATAATAATGGGAATTTCAGTATAACGGTCCCCGACGATGCCATACTTGTTTTTTCTGTCGTTGGTTATGAAACGGCAGAAGTAAATGTTTCCGGTCAGACCACGATAACCGTAACACTAAAGCAAGCGACAAAATCAATGGAACAGGTGGTGGTAGTAGGTTATGGTACTGCCCGCAAAAGAGATTTGACCGGTTCATCCATTTCAATAAAAGGATCTGAAATATCAAATCTTCCCTCGCTAACTGCAACGCAAGCGATCCAGGGTAAAGCTGCCGGAGTACAAATAATAAACAGCGGTGCGCCGGGAAGTGCGCCCAATGTTAGAATAAGAGGAACGGGTTCAATTTTAGGCGGCGTTGACCCCTTATATATTGTCGACGGAATTATTACAGACGATATCAGGAATATTAATTCTGCTGATATTGTTTCTATTGACATTTTGAAGGATGCATCTTCAACAGCAATATATGGCGCCAGGGCTGCTAATGGGGTAGTATTGCTAACCACAAAAGCAGGAAGCAGAACCGGGCTGACCATCAACTATAATGCTTTTGCGGGTGTCAGGCTCTTAACTCATAAAGTGCTGATGGCCGGGCCTAACTTATTTACAGTTTATTCAAATGCTGCAGCCGGCGCCCCCGCCATCCTGGCAACGGATATAACCGGCTCAACAGAATGGTACAGTGAAATTACACGGCCTGCAATTTTTCAAAATCATAATCTTTCATTAAGCGGCGGCAAAAACAAATACCGGTATTTCATTTCTGGCGGGTATCTTAATGAGAATGGAATTTTAAAGGATAACAACTACCAGCGAATGACTGTGCGATTGAACCATGATTTTACCATAAGCAGTAAACTGAAAATCGGGAACAATCTTTCTTTTTCTCATTATAAAGCGGAGAATAAACCTTACAGCCTGTTTTCACAATCTTATATAGCCGCTCCGATATTCAATGCAAAAAATCCTGACGGAACTTACGGCAATACAGATAAAAGTGATGTGGGAAATCCTTTGGCAACGTTGGAGATGACCAATAGCCGCAGTTATGGCAACAGGGCTACAGGCACTATATGGGGAGAGTACCAAGTCATAAAAGGACTTTCTTTCCGGTCTTCTTTTGGCATTGATGGAGAACAGAATAATGGCTGGAATTATTCTCCTGTTTATTTTACCTACCTGGCAAACGGTGTACAGGCTGGCCAAAAAAATGAAAAAAGCGATTTGAATTTTACGAAAGACAGCATTTATCACTGGACCTGGGATAACTTTTTTACCTACGAAAGAAAATTCAAAACCGACCATAATTTAAAACTTACTGCAGGACATACATCGGAAAGAAGAAATGGCTGGACAAACAATGCATCTATTTCAAATGGTAATGTGCCAAATGATGAAGACGCCTGGGTTTTGAATTTTAAAGACACAGCGGGTGGCCAGCAAAATACCCGGCGCCCGATTGGAAATTATTACCGCCGTGAATCTTTTTTCATAAGAGCGAACTATAGTTTTATGGATAAATTTTTATTGAACGCAACTTACAGAAGAGATGGCAACAGCAATTTTCCGGCATCACATCGCTGGGGAAATTTTCCTTCAGTGGGCGCGGGCTGGATCATAAGCAAGGAAAATTTTATGCAGAACCAAACCACCTTCGATTTTTTGAAATTAAGGGTTAGCTATGGTTGGGCTGGCAACGATGTAGTGCCATCCGGGGCATTTGATTTGAAACCTACAGAATTCCTGTATGCATATTTTGGTACGAACAGGGTGAATGGAGCGACTGTGACAACTATTGTAGATCCAAACCTGCAATGGGAAGTTGTAAAAGAATTAGATTTCGGTATCGAGTTTTCTGCAATGGATAAAAAATTAACAGGGGAGATCGATTACTATCATAAAAATGCGACGAAAGCGCTGTACAGAATCCCGCTGCCCAATCTTGGTTTTGGCAGCGACTTTGTTACCAATGCAGCCGATGTGCTCAACCAGGGAATAGAATTAGCTCTTGGCTGGAATAACACCATCAATAAAAATCTAAGGTATAACCTGAGAGGAAATTTCACTTATAATAAGAATAGTGTAGAAAGCATTGGCATTGGCCAGGCTATTTATGATGGAAATCTCAACAACGGAAAAACGGCTACGGTTACTGCTGTCGGACAGCCAATCGGTTCTTTCTGGGTATACAAAACCGATGGAATATTTCAAACAAATGCTGATGTGTCGGCCTATCCTCATCTGCCAAATGCACAGGCAGGAGATTTTAAATTGGTGGATCTGAATAAAGATGGAATTATTGATGATAAGGATAAATATTATGCAGGCTCTTATCAACCCAAAATTTATTACGGTTTAAATGCTTCGGTCAACTGGAAGCAATTTGATTTTGGTTTGGATATTTTCGGCAATGCAGGGAATAAAGTTTACAATGCAAAGAAAGGTGTCCGGTTTGGCGGGAATTATAATGTTGAATATGATGTGGCAACAAACAGGTGGCAGCCCGGCTCTGGTATTAATGATGAACCGAGGGCATATAATGGTACCGCTACTGTTTCTGATTATTTCGTCGAACCCGGTTCGTTTATCCGCATCAATAACATTACTGCGGGGTACACCGTTAAATTAAAAGGAGATTCGCATTTCCAGAATGTAAGAGTATTTGCAAATGCGCAAAATCCTTTCATCTATACAAAATATACAGGCTTTACACCTGAACTGCCGGGTTCTCCAACTGCATCCGGATTAGAATTAAATGTGTACCCGATATCAGCAAGTTATATGCTGGGAATAAATGTTCAATTCAAATAATTAAAATAAACGCTCCATGCGCCAGTTAAAAAAATATTTCATTCTCATTCTTTTATTGAATATTATTTTTCTTTCGTGCAGCAAATCTTTTTTGACCGAGAAACCAAGAACGGTAACGATCAATGACCTGATAAATAATCCGCAAGATGGCGCCCAGCGGCTGATCGCTGCAGTGTATTCTAAGCTTTACGATTGGAATGTTCATACATTTTCATGGATAGGAATTTCGAGTATCACTTCCGATGATGCCGATAAAGGAAGTGACGCCGGCGATGCAGGTACGGATAAAGGCGTTCTTGATAACTGGACCTTTGATGCTACCAGCCTTTCTTTTGATGAAGTATGGATTGGCAACTTTGAAGGGATTGGCCGCGCTACCTATGCACTAAAGCTTATTCCAACCATGAGCATTGCAGCAGCTGATAAAGACAGGTATGTCGGCGAAGCAAAATTATTAAGAGCCTATTTTTATTGGAACCTCGTAAGAGTTTTTGGAGGCGTTCCGAAAATAGATCATGTATTGGAATCTCAGTCGGATATCCAGGCATCAAGTATTCGTGCTTCTGCTGCAGAGATATACGCTTTGATCGAACAGGACCTTAATGATGCCGTATCAAAACTTCCCATCACTGTTCCGATTGCGGAAAGAGGTAGAGTTACAAAAGGAGCAGCGCAAGCTTTACTGGCAAAAGTTTCATTATACCAGCAAAAATGGTCAATCGCAAAAACAATGTGCGATGCTATTATTTCCAGTGCGCAATATTCTTTATTGGCAAACTATGCCTTAATCTGGAGAGAAGCAGGAGAATTCTCGCAGGAATCCATTTGGGAAGTAAATGCTGTTGGCACTACGCCCAATAAAGGAGTTGAAAGCTATTTTTTGGTACAGGCTCCCCGCGGTCCAGGCGGACTGGGCTGGGGATTTAATACACCTACTCAGAATTTATTTGATGCATACGAAGCTGGTGATGCAAGAAAAGCGGCAACAATTATGCAAAGAGGCCAAACCTTGTGGGATGGTTTTGTTGTGAACGCAGCAGCTTCTAATCAATATTATAATTACAAATCCTATGTAAGCAAGACAATGGAGACTTTTGATGGTGATGATGTAAATACGAACAAAAATTATCGAATATTCCGTTTCGGTGAAATATTGCTGATAAAAGCGGAAGCGGAAAATGAATTGAACGATACAACAGCTGCAAAAAATGCACTGAACCAGGTCAGGACACGTGCTGGTTTACTGGCTATTGATGCCATAAATAAAACGCAATTGCGGAATAATATTTACAAAGAACGCAGAGTGGAGATGGCTTTTGAACATGATCGCACATTTGATCTGAGGCGAACCGGAAGAGCGGCCTCAGTTTTGCAGGCTTTGGGGAAACCATATATTTCTCCGAAACACGATTTATTTCCAATACCTCAACACCAGATCGACTTAAGTAATAACAGGATCACCCAAAACCCCGGATACTAAACATTTTAAAATAACAAAAAAATGAAAATCATGAAAAAGAGAACGAGAAACATGTTAATGACAGCTTCATTAATTGTAATCGGATTTGCAAGTTGCGATAAGAAAGATGATGTTCCATTACCTCCTATCAACGGGTACAACAATTCCAATGAAGTTGCCGCCGCTAATTTAAAAGCGCACTGGACTTTTGATGGCACTCTGAATGAAGGTATTTCTTCTACAGCTCTCTCAGCAAGTTTAAGAACTTCTTTCGTAGCCGGAATTAAGGGACAAGGCGTCGCCCTTGATAGTGGCTATATATTATATCCAACTATTACTGCATTAAATACAGGCCCTTCAAATTTAACCATGAGTGTTTGGGTATATACCCAAAACCAGGGAACCGGCTCTCGTCCGACAGGAGTATTTGGTTATACTTTAGGAGCAGCACAAACTGATTGGAATGATGGACCATTGCTTATTTCATTAGAAAACGGGCGCCCTACTACTTATAATGACACCCTGGTGCTTAAGGCTAATATTACAACTGTTCGTGCCGGCATTACGCTTAAAGGTGATAACATCAACGATTTCGGTACAAGAGAAACTGATTTTAAAACAGTTAAAGGAGCAAATAAATGGGTACAGATTGTTGCCAGGTATGATGGCGTAGGTTCGTTTATAGACATATTTGCAAATGGAGTTTTAGTTTCGAATAATAATTTCAGATATCGCTACACGGGAACTATACCTACTGAAGTAGGTTTTGGTCCAATGAATTTACCTGCTGGAGCACAAACCAAGATCTTATTTGGCGGTTATCCAAATACAACTAATGGTTTTCCTTCATCCCCACTCCAGGGGTTCCAGGGATTATTCAGAGGAAATATGGACGAAGCGAGAATTTATAATAAGGCATTAACCCAGGATGAGATTTCAGCTTTGTATCAATTAGAGTTAGCAGGAAGGTAATTTTCGTTCTATAATAAAACGGAGCTGAAGATCAGCTCCGTTTTATCTTTATTATAATTTAAGATTGATGGGAAAAGTTTATTTTATCAGCATATTTTTTTTAGTTGCATTTTCCTGTCAAAAAAAAAGCGATCCAACACCTCCTGACCCATTGCAATTTGTCCAGGCAGTCGTTGATAATAAACCGCCGGCTGCGATTTATTATGATGTAAAACGGCAACCGGTTTTAAAACTTTCTTTTAGTAATAGTATAGACAGGCAAACGGTTGCAAACAATATTTCCCTGCTGGAAAATAACGCTGTGGTCCCCGTCAATTATTCTTATGAAAAAAACGACAGCACAGTTGTCATTACGCCGCAATCACCATTAAAATATTTGACAAGATATTACCTGCTCGCTGCTGTCGACCTGGAATCCATAAAAAAGGGGAAATTAAATTCTCCTGTCGAAATTCAGTTCATCACTTCAATGGATTCAACTGATAAATTTCCTTTGCTTAGCGATAATCAATTACTGGATACTGTGCAACGCCGCACCTTCCGTTATTTTTGGGAATTTGGTCACCTGGTTAGCGGCATGGCCAGCGAAAGAAATTCCAGCGGCGATGTTGTCACAACTGGTGGAACTGGTTTTGGCATCATGTCAATAGTCGCGGCTGTAAATAGAAATTTTATTACAAGATCAGAAGGACGTGACCGGATTTTAAAGATCACCAATTTTTTGTTAACTAATTGCACCCGGTATCACGGTGCTTTTGCCCATTGGGTTAATGGCACCAGTGGCGCAACGATTCCGTTTAGTGCGAATGATAACGGCGCTGACCTGGTTGAAACATCATTCCTCCTGGAAGGGCTGATCACAGCCCGGCAGTATTTTACTACGGGCGATGCGGTGGAGACTGATCTTCGCAATAAAATAAATTTAATCTGGAACGCTGTGGAATGGAACTGGTTCCGGCAAAACAATCAGAATGTTCTTTACTGGCACTGGAGTCCTGATAAAGCCTGGATAATTAATGCCCAGGTGCGTGGATGGAATGAGGCTTTGATAACCTATGTATTGGCATCGTCATCGCTTACCGATTCAATTCCCAGGATTGTATATGATAATGGCTGGGCTGCAAATGGAAATATCCGAAACAATAACAGTTATTACGGGTATCAATTGCCGTTAGGTCCATCCAATGGCGGACCATTGTTTTTTGAACACTATTCGTTTCTCGGAATTAACCCTAACGGGTTAAGTGATGCTTATGCGAATTACCAGTCACAAACCGCCAATCACACAAAGATCAACTATGAGTATTGCAAAGCAAATCCACGTGGATGGAATGGCTACAGCAATTTATGCTGGGGTCTTACGGCCAGTGATATTCCCACCGGGTACAATGCCAATGAACCCAATAATGATCCCGGTGTAATATCACCCACAGCTGCATTATCTTCCATGCCCTATACCCCGGTAGAGTCAATGAATGCCCTGAGATTTTTCTATTATAAACTCGGTGATAAGATCTGGGGACAATATGGATTCACAGACGCTTTTAAATTGAGCGACCCCTGGTTTGCCAATTCATATCTTGCTATAGACCAGGGTCCCATTATTGTTATGATCGAGAATTATCGCAGTGGATTATTGTGGAATTTATTTACCAGTGCGCCCGAAATAAAAAATGGTATGAAAAGGTTGGGATTTACTGCACCATATTTATAATTGACAAGCGAATGAAAAACCTCGCAGCTTTATTATTGTTGATAATGACCCTTGCAAGCTGCTCTTCCCGCAAGCGAACTGCTTCGCAAAATAAGTCGCAGGATTCTGATACAAGTTTATTTCGTTTGGTGCAACAACAAACTTTCCAATATTTCTGGGATGGAGCGGAGCCGGTAAGCGGAATGGCCAGAGAACGTTTTCATGAGGATAATATTTATCCTGAGAATGATAAAAACATTATAACAAGTGGCGGCAGTGGTTTTGGGGTGATGGCAATTTTAGTTGGTATTGAAAGAAGATTCATCACAAAACAGCAGGGAGTAGAACGGTTTGAAAAAATTATAAAGTTTTTGGAAACGGCTGATCGCTTTCACGGCGCCTATCCTCATTGGTGGAACGGCGAAACAGGAAAAGTGAAACCATTTAGTAAAAAAGATGATGGAGGAGACCTGGTTGAAACCTCTTATCTCATGCAAGGTCTTCTTTGCGTGAGGCAATATTTTAAAGACGGCAATGAAAAAGAAAAAAATATTTCAGCAAGGATCGATAAACTTTGGAGAGAAGTTGAGTATGATTGGTATCGCAACGGCCAGAATGTTTTGTACTGGCACTGGAGTCCTGGTTATGGGTGGGAAATGAATTTTGCCGTTCATGGCTATAATGAATGTTTGATCTTATACATACTCGGTGCTTCATCACCAACACATGCTGTTCCTGCTGAAGTGTATCATGAAGGGTGGGCTGAGAATGGAAAAATAAATGGAAGGGAATCTTACGCGGGATATGAATTGAAATTGCGTCACCAGGGAAATCCTCCGCATGGCGGCCCTTTATTCTGGGCGCAGTATTCTTATCTCGGTCTTGACCCGGGAGGGTTAAAAGATAAGTATGCGGATTATTGGGAAGAAAATAAGAATCAAACACTGATCAATTATCAATGGTGTGTTGACAACCCCAAAAAATTCAAAGGCTACGGACTCAATAGTTGGGGTCTTACAGCAAGCTATTCTGT
>Ga0184636_1000406_pt1 | contig 10462 bp, 9 predicted proteins | sample PLM3_60_b2_FD_133164 | JGI IMG/M metagenome (GOLD analysis project Ga0184636, IMG submission 133164) | Groundwater sediment microbial communities from an aquifer in East River, Colorado, USA - PLM4_90_b2 | ecosystem: Environmental > Terrestrial > Soil > Riparian zone | place: USA: East River... | reverse complement strand
TCACCACACTGCGCTACTTTATGGATGAATATATAGCCCATATCGAAGAAAAGCGGTGCCCCGCCCGCGTCTGCACCAAACTGCTGTCTTATTATATCCTGCCGGATAAATGCCAGGGGTGCGGCATCTGCGCGCGCATCTGCCCCGTCGAAGCAATTACGGGCGGCAAGCATCTGGTCCACATAATTGACCAGGAGAAGTGCATTAAATGCGGAGCGTGTTACGATGCCTGTCCGCCGCGCTTTAACGCCATCGCCAAAGTGAGTGGGGAAAAGGTGAGTGTACCCAAAGAGCCGATTCCGATAAAGCCTTTAGTAAAACCCACCGCCGACTAAAGTTAACCCTCGTCAGCTATCTTTTGATGCAAACAAGAAAAAGTTGTAGACTATCTTTATCAATCAATCAACTATAAAGAGGTAGTTCAACTAATGGCTTGGAATACAGGGCTTACGGGGCCTCACCTAAATATCGCTAGTTATAATGGCACGCCGCTTAGAGTGATGGCAGGGCCAGGAACTGGTAAAACTTTTGCATTAATGCATAAAGTGTCTAGATTACTTGAAACAGGCGTTTCACCATCATCAATTTTAGTTGTTACTTTTACTCGAACTGCAGCTAATGATTTAGTTACGCAACTAAATACTCTTGGATCACCAGGGGCAAATCTAGTTACGGCATCAACTCTGCATTCTTTATCTTTTTCTTTATTACTTAAAAATGCAGTTTTCCAAGCAACACATAGAGTACCTCGTCCACTATTAAAATTTGAGATTAGAGCTATGGTTAGTGATCTAGCGGGGAGTTTCGGAGGTAAAAGAGTCACGAAAGACTTACTTAAAGCCTTCGAAGCATATTGGGCAACGCTTCAACATCATCAACCAGGATGGCCTCAAGATCCTATTCAACAAAATTTTGATAGAGACCTAATGCATTGGCTTAAATACCATAAAGCTATGTTGATTGGTGAACTAGTACCAAGGGCATTAGATTACATCCTACAAAATCCAGCATCCCCTGATATACCATTGTATGAACATACTCTTGTTGATGAATACCAAGACCTAAATAAAGCTGACCAAGCATTGATAGATGCTTTAGCCAGAAACGGAACTCTAACTGTAGTTGGTGACGAAGATCAATCTATATACACCAGTCTACGGCATGCACGTCCAGAAAGTATAATTGCTTTTAGTCAAACTCACGCGAATACACACGATGAACCTCTAAGTGAATGCAAACGTTGTCCAAATACAGTCATACAAATTGCAAATTCTCTGATACTTCATAATCACCCTCAACGACCAAATACAATTTGTGCATCTCCAGCATGTGGGCCTGGAGAAATATATATAGTTCAACACAATACAATTCAAGATGAAACTAATGCAATACCGGCGTTTATTAGTTGGTATTTATCAAATAAAACTAATGCAAAACCAGGTGATATTCTTGTTCTATCTACAAGAAGACTTATTGGATATGCAATAAAAGATGAGCTTGTTAGACTTGGGCATAATGCTCAAAGTTTTTTCACAGAAGAGTGCCTTGATACGCAGTCTGCGAGAGCAGGCTTTTGTTTACTTACTCTATTGGCCAATCCAAACGATGCTCCATCTTTAAGAGCATGGCTTGGGCTTGGTCACAATGAGTGGCGTTCTCCAGCATACCAGCGTATCTGGCAAGCTGCTGAAGAAAAAGATATTGATGTACGTGAGTTATTGGATAGAATAACATCTGGATCTATACCTACACCCGCATATTGTAGCGAAATTATACAAAGATATAGTGACTTGTTAGTTTCACTTTCTCTATTGGTAGGCAAATCTGGAACTCAACTTATAGATATGTTGTGGCCTGCGGGTGATGCGAATTGTGCCGACATTCGTGGAATAGCGCTTGCAATCACTGACTCTACTCAATCACCTAAGGAATTACTAAATGAATTGGTTGCAACAATTACTCAACCAGAATTACCTGGCGATAGAGATGACGTAATAAGGGTCATGAGCTTGCATAAATCAAAGGGGTTAACCGCGAAATGCGTTGTAGTCGCAGGTTGTGTGGCTGGAGCATTACCTACTGTTCGGGCAAATCTTTCGATTACTGAACAACAAAAAGAAATTGAGGAGCAACGTCGTTTGTTTTATGTTGCAATTACTAGAACTAGAGATACTTTAGTTATTAGTAGTGCATCGAGTTCATTATATAGTGATGCGATGCACATGAGACTAAGAGTTTCTCGTCGTGTTCATAATGATGCAGTACTTCAAGCTAGCCCATTCTTAAGCGAATTAGGACCGCAAGCGCCCGCTGCTTTATCAGGAGAGCAATGGCGAACAAGAATAGGATTTTAGTTATCCATTTTCCTGGAATATCTTATCCGCATTAATCGCCGCAATAGCCCCGTCTCTTACTGCCCCGACGACTTGTCGGGGTGAGTCGCTGCGAATATCCCCCGCGGCAAAGAGATAAGGCACTTCACTCTCCATGATTCTGTTGACGATTATCTGCCCCTGCTGATTCACCGGAACGATATCGGCAAGATAGCCGGTATTCGGCTCAAGGCCGATATGCACCAGAACACCGTCTAACTTTAGAATTTCTTTTTTATTACCCGACTCCAGCTCAATAGCTTCCACTTTATCTTTACCTAAAATAGCCATTACGTTTGAGCCAAGGCGGACTGCTATATTGGGTTTGGCGGCAAGTCTTTCCTGAAGGATGGCCGTTGCCGTTAGTTTGGGCATCGCCTCGATAAGAACCACTTTAGAAGCAATTCGCGACATATAAAGCGCCTCGGTAACGCCAGCATCGCCGCCGCCGCAGACCGCCACAACCTGACCGGCATAATGCCCGCCGTCGCAGAGGGCACACTCAAAAACGCCCTTACCCATCAGTTCCGCCTCGCCGGGGACGTTGAGCTTTTTATTTTTAGAACCGCCAGCGATAATGATGACATTGGTGGTAAAGCCCTGCCCGTTGGCGCAGGCGACATAGCGCGTGCCGGAAAAAAACTCAATGCCGGTGACCTCGGCAGTTTCGATTTCAAGTCCGAACTTTTTCGCTTGCGCCACCATCTGTGTCGCCAAAAGTGCGCCGGAAATCCCGTCAGGAAAGCCGGGATAATTTTCAATCAGTTCTATGTTTCTCAAATAGCCGCCGGCGGTATCTTTATCGAGCAGCAGCGTGCGACGCCGGCCGCGGCTCAAATAAAGCCCGGCGGTTAACCCCGCCGGTCCCCCACCGATGATTACTGCATCCCAGTCGAACATGTTATAAACAGAATAACAGACCGATTTAAGTCGGTCAATTTCTTGACATTATTTTGGGGGCAATTGATAATTGGAAATATCATTGAATTTAGGAGCTTTTATGAAAATTCAAAACTACCGCGAGGTTAAAGGGATAGCGGCAGCGCCGGGGGTAACGATGCGCCTCGTGGCGGGGCCGGCGGAAAAAGCGCCGACCTTTGTGATGCGCCTGTTCGAGTTCGAGCCGGGGGCGGCGATGCCTTTCCACGCGCATCCGTGGGAGCATGAGGTCTTTGTGGTGGAGGGAAAGGGGGCGTTAAAGCACAGTGGCGGGGAATCGCCCGTTAAAGAAGGGGATGTGCTAACAATACTCCCCAACGAGCAGCACAGCATCAGGAACCCGGGAAAAGGGAAAATGAAGATAATTTGCGTGGTGCCGCTGGTGGACGGTAAAATGCCCGGTATGCCAGCGAAGGATTAAGGAATAGAGGATATGACATGTCGCCAATTATTCCAATTATAGTCGGAGCTGTGCTGGCAGTTGTCTGCCTGATTGTCGCCAGTTTTAATTATTACCGTAAACGAATTATTGACGACCTGCCCACATCAAAGGTGCAGGGCGTCTTCATCGGTCTGGCGGAGCTAAAGGGTACCGCCGAAAGCGAGTCTCCCTTCATCAGCTACCTGGCGGAGATAAAGTGCGTGCAATATACCTGGCAGGTAGACGAGGAATGGCGGCGGATGGTCAGCCGCACAGTCACCGACGCCAAGGGACATACCCATGTAGAAACTCACATAGAAACCGGCTGGACAAAGGTGGGGGGCGGCGGTGAAAGCCAACCTTTCTACCTGAAAGACGATACCGGCATCATCCGCATCATGCCGGAAGGCGCCAAGATTCAGGGGAATGATACCTTTAACAAAACACTGACCCCGACCGACCCGATGTATTACGGCAAATGCTCGGCGGGGGCTATCGCCAATTCCACACACCACCGGCGCTTTCACGAGACCGCGATACCGCTGCACGCCATGTTATATGTATTAGGTCAGGCCCGCGAACGGGAGGACGTGGTCGCCGCGGAAATAGCCCACGATAAAAAAGAATCAATGTTCATCATCTCCACGCGCACCGAAAAACAAATCAGCCGCGGGTATGCTATATGGTGGTGGGTCCTGGTGGTTTTGGGCTTAGCCATAGCCATTGGCTGCGGGGCGTGGCAGATGATTGTTACGCAGCAAGCTGATGTATACGACTGGCATCCGATGCTATGGATGGGCGTGGGCTATATGGCGACACTGGTGCTTATCTGGATGTGGACGACCTATAACTCCCTCATCAACTTGAGCCAGCGGGTCAAGCAGGGGTGGTCGCAGGTGGACGTGCAGCTAAAGCGACGCAACGACCTGATACCGAATCTGGTGCAGACCGTCGAAGGCTACCGCGGACACGAGCGGGAAACCCAGACGATAGTGGCGGAGCTGCGCCAGCAACTGGAGGCAACACCCGTCGGCGTTAAGGGACCAGACTTTAAGGGAATGGCGCCGATGTTGCGGATTATCGGCGAACGCTACCCGGAGCTCAAAGCCAACCAATCGTTTCTTAAACTTCAGCAAGCGCTGACGGATACGGAAAATCGCATCGCCTTAGCGCGGGATTATTATAACGACATCGCGACTTTTTATAATACAAGACTTGAGATTATTCCCGACCGCTTTCTGGCGGCTTTAGCCGGAATGCGCCAGCGCACTCTAATGAGCGCCGCGGAATTCGAGCGGGCGCCGGTCAGCGTGAAACTCTCAAATTAGAGAATGAGCATCGCATCACCAAAGCTGTAAAAACGATACTTTTGCGCGATGGCTTCGCGATAGGCTTTATCAATCAGGTCTTTGCCGGCAAAAGCGGATACGAGCATCAGCAGGGTGGACTTGGGCAGATGGAAGTTCGTCACCATAACATCCACCATGCGAAACTGATGCCCCGGCAGGATGAAAAGACTCACCCAATCGCTAAAGGGCTGAACCTCTGCGGGCGGACTCTTCAGGGCAACTTGCTCGATAAGCCTGACCGACGTCGTGCCGACGCAGATGATACGGCGCCCTTCTTTTTTAGCCTTATTCAGCTCTTTAGCCACTTCCGGTGAGACGATGCCGTATTCGCGGTAAATGGTGTGCTGGCGGGGGTCATCCACAGCTACCGGACGGAACGTATCCAGTCCCACGTGCAATGTAGTGAAAAGGCAACGCACGCCCTGACGTTCAATTTTACCGAGCAAATCCGGCGTAAAGTGCAGTCCAGCCGTCGGGGCGGCAGCGCTGCCCAGAATCCGCGCATAGACGGTCTGATACCTATCAGGATTATCGAGGCGGGCGTGGATATAGGGCGGCAGAGGCATCTCGCCGGCAGAAAGCAAATCGGCTTCACCGCTAAAGCGTACCGTCCGCTGACCTTCCTCTCCGACTTCAATAATAGTGGCGGTAATGCCGGTCGAATTAATTGACACTTCTTCCCCAACAACGAGTTTTTTCGCCGGCTTAACTAAAGCGTTCCAGACATTCGGCTCCAGACGGCGCAGGAGCAAAATTTCTACCGCTCCCCCACTCACCACCCTTTTGCCCTTGAGCCGGGCGGGGATAACGCGGCTATCGTTAAAGACCATGACGTCGCCGGATTTCAGGTAGTCAACGATATCATAAAAATGCCGATGCGCGATGGAGCCGTCCTTACGGTTCAGAACAAGCAGGCGCGAATGGTCGCGCGGCTCGATGGGCGTCTGGGCGATAAAGCCCTCCGGCAGGGTATAGTCGAAGTCGCTGGTTTTCATGCATTCTAAATATAGCTTGATAATTGAGATAAAAGCAAAAAAGCGAGATTGCCACGCCCTTCTGCGGAAGGGCTCGCAATGACAACTTGGTATATGTTAAAATTTGCTGAACTAAAGGAGGCGTTATGCCAAAAGCAGCGATGAAGTATGACAAATTAATCAAGACTATACCGATGAAAGACTATGGCGAGGGGGGATTCCGGCAGGGGGTAGAACTGGATAAAAAATGGCTCGGCTTTGACGTTACGGTTAAGTACGGGGTTTATCGCATGGCGGGGAAAATAGGCAAAGCGCCTTACACGCCGCACGTGCATGACTACGACCAGGTGCTGCTTTTCGCGGGATCGAACATGGACGACATCGGCGACCTTAATGCCGAGGTAGAAATCTGCCTGGGCGACGAACTGGAAACACATATGATTACCACGACCACCGCCGTGGCGATACCTAAAGGCACACCGCATTTCCCGGCGACGATTAATCTAATGAGTAAACCGATATTCTTCTACGAGATATCGTTGGCATCTAAATACAGCGAAAAACCAGCGCTGACTGATAAAAAGCACGGCCCCATCGCCGGATTCCGCTCGGCGACGAAAAAATACGTCATGCCGCTGGCTTTCATCCGCAAAGGAGCGTGGACTTACGGCCCCACCAACCGCGACGACGGGGGCGGGCACTTAGCCTTCATCCGCACTAAAGAGGCGGCGGGATTCGACTTTGTGATGCTATATGAGAGCATGAAACGGGGACCCTACCGCATCGGTCCCGACCCCGATAAACCCCACACCCACCCAACCACCCAGATTATGTGCCTGCTGGGGACTAATCCCTATGACCTAACCGATTTGGGCGGCGAATTTGAAATCTGCATGGGTAAAGAGCAGGAGAAACATAAATTCACCAAAAGCACGGCGGTGCTAACGCCGCCGTTCATCCCCCACTGGCCGGGCGGAGTGGTTAAGCTGGAAAGGCCGATGATATTCGCGGATATTCACCCGTTTGGGAATGACAAATAAGGAGAAAAAACATGGCTAACAAAGTATTAATCGCTTACGATTCCAAGTACGGCGCAACCCAGGAGATTGCCGAAAAAGTCGGCGAGGTACTGAAGAAAGACGGCATCACCGTTGATGTCGTACCGTTGAAAAACGTGAAAAAACTGGACGGATATCAGGCAGTGATTATCGGGAGTGCGGTGTATATCGGGCAGTGGTATAAACCGACGACGAAATTCCTGCAGAAAAACGAGAAAACTCTAGCCGCTATGCCGGTTTGGATATTTTCCGCCGGCCCATCGGGAAAAGGCGACCCGGTGGAATTACTAAAAGGCTGGAAATACCCTCCCATGCTGCAATCTGTCATTGATACCATCAAGCCGCGCGATACCGCCGTCTTTGGCGGCAATCTGAACGTTGACAAGATGAAAGGGCTGGAAAAGTGGATAGTCAACAGGGTGGGGGGAGAAGTGGGGGACTTCCGAGACTGGGAGATGATAAATGCCTGGGCGAAAAAAGTTGCGGGGGCACTGAAAAAATAAGTGGATTCCCGTCTTCGCGGGAATGACGGCAAAAAAGAAAGGGCGGGTCTTTGACCCGCCCCAGTTTTTTCTAATAACTAAAAACTAATTACCAATAACTTTTCTAAAGACCGGCTAGAGCCATGATTTCCGGCACTTTCTTTTCCCAGGCTACTGCCATAATGTGCACGCCCTGGCACATGCCTTTCATCTGTTTGATAAGGTTGGAGGCCATCTCGATGCCGACTTTTTCGCGGTCTTCCTTGGCAGCTTTAGCCATGATATCAATCAAATCGTCAGGCACGTAGATACCGGCAACGTTGTTATTCATATAGCGGGCAGAACCGGCGGTCCTTAACGGGATGACGCCCACCATGACTGGCACGCCGAATTTATCCGCACGCTTCATCAGCTTCTCGAACGACTTGGGGATATAGCAAGCCTGGGTCTGGAAGAATTTAGCGCCGGCGGCGATTTTCTTCTGCATCTTGGCAATTTGAAGTTCAAACGACGCCTCGGTGTCGTTTTCCACCTTAACGACCGCGCCGGGGAAGAAGGCAGGAGAGCCTTTAAGCTCGTTGCCGGAGAGGTCTTTGCCGCCGTTGAGAGTAGCGATAGTCTGGAGCAGAGTTACGGAATCGAGGTCAAAAACGTCTTTAGCTTGAGGGTGGTCCCCTCTAGCGGACATGTCGCCCGTTAAAGCCAGAACGTTCTTTATCCCCAACGCCCAGGCGCCGAGGAGGTCGGATTGTATAGCGATACGGTTGCGGTCGCGGCAGGTCATCTGATAGATGGGCTCCAGACCACCTTGAACACAAATGGAAGCGGTGGCTAAACCAGACATGCGCATTATCGAACTCTGCTGGTCGGTAACGTTAGCGGCGTCAACCTTGCCCTTCAGTATTTCAAGATTTTCATATACCTCATGGAGGTCAACGCCCTTAACGGGACCGAACTCACAGGAGACGGCGAACTGACCGGATTCCAGTTTAGATTGAAGGCTCATTTCGCTTTCACCTCCTTGGACGGATTAGCCGGAGCAGGAGCGCCCGCCTTGGGAGCTTCGGCTGCGGGCGGAGCGGGCGGTTTAGGGAAATTCTCTAAAGCGAACCGCGGGGTGGATATCATTTCGGGGCGGACCATCAGCTTACGCTGGTCGAGGGGGCGCATCATGTCGTTCAGGCGTTCAAGATTGCCCCGTTCCTTCAGCCGATTATAAATCAGTTCCCAGCCGCAGTCGCGTTCCTGGGAGATTTCACACTTGCCGTTTTTAGCGCCGCCGCAGGAGCCGCTGATGAGACTCTTGGTGCAGGCGGTGAGGGGGCAAATGCCGCCGGTGTGCCAGAGGAGGCACTGGCCGCACTCGAAACAGCGCTCGCTGCCTTCCCACTCGCCGCGGGAACCGCCCAGATTAACGGTATTACAGCCGGGGTAGACGGGCTTGTTAAGTGAAGTAGCAACCGCCTGGATGCCGACACCGCAGGTTAAGACCAGCACGGCATCGGCGGCTTGAATCTGGTCTACCCTGCCCCTTAAGCCCGATTTAACCAGGGCTTTGGAACAGAGAAAGGCCACGACTTTAGCGCCGGTCACGTTCTTACCGGCGTCCGTCAGCTTTTGTTTCATCTCTTCAACCTGTTTGGGTCCGCCGCTGCCGGAAGACTGTGCACAGCCGTCGCAGCCGACGATAAAGACGTTTTTATTTTTTTCCAGGTAGGCGAATATTTCATCAAAATGCTTTTGTTCGGAATATAACATCGCTCCTCCTTTACACTACCCGGTATTGACCGAGATCTCGACCTTTGGGAGTAACGAAATGGACGGCGCAGGCAATGCAGGGGTCGAAGGAGCGGATGATGCGGACGACCTCGAAGGGGTTGTTTTCGTCCTTGACCCTGGTGCCGATAAGCGCCTGCTCGATAGGCCCATGCTGGCCTTTATCGTCCATCGGGGAGACATTCCAGGTGGTGGGGACAACCGCCTGATAGTTGGCGATTTTCTTGTCCTTAATTTCAATCCAGTGTCCCAGCGCGCCGCGCGTGCCTTCGATAATGCCCATGCCAGAGGCTTGTTCCGGGAGTTCGTATTCTACATAAGCGGGCTGACCGGGCTTAAGCGAAAGCGCCCAGCCTTCCAGGTTATCCACAATGATTTTGGCGGAAAGCGCCCGTGCCAGATGGCGTCCCAGCACGGAGAACAGCGCGGCGGGTTTAGCTTTAAGCTGCTGCAAAGCGCCGTCTACCAGCTCCTTCACCTTGGGATCGCCCTTGGCGTAGGTTACCGCCACGCGCGCCAGAGGTCCAACCTCATAGACCTTGCCATCGTAGCGGGGGGCTTTCGCCCAAGAATAGGCATCCGCCTTGCCATACTGCGGTTTGGTATCGCCGTGAGAGGGATGACGGTTAGAGGTGGCATCCTCATACCAGGAGTGCTTCACCTGCTCGGTGATTTTGCTCGTATCCAGCGCGTCCGGCTTAAGGTCGGCACCGATAGTGCCTTGCTTGAAGAGCCGCTCTCTGGTTGCATAATTCGGGCTCTTGCCATCGAGGTCGTACATGCCGTAGGAAAGGAGGTTCTGGCAGCCGACGCCGATTTCCGCATAGTCCAGGTAAGCGCCGGCGACGGCGAGGACATCGGGAATATAAACGTTATTGACGAAATCCTGGAGGATTTTGATTTTCCAGATATAAGCCATGATATTGTCGGGGGTGGGGACGGTGGTAACGCCGCCGGGGACAATACCCACGCTATGGGGTATTTTGCCGCTGAAGATAGCCACCGCTTCATGGCCGATGCGGCGAATCTCTAAAGCCCTGACGTAGTGGGCGACGGCTGCCTGATTAATGGCAGGAGGCAAGCGATAATCG
>Ga0184636_1000405_pt1 | contig 10468 bp, 7 predicted proteins | sample PLM3_60_b2_FD_133164 | JGI IMG/M metagenome (GOLD analysis project Ga0184636, IMG submission 133164) | Groundwater sediment microbial communities from an aquifer in East River, Colorado, USA - PLM4_90_b2 | ecosystem: Environmental > Terrestrial > Soil > Riparian zone | place: USA: East River... | reverse complement strand
CCCAATGATTATAACGCTAATGCCTTTGCCCGCATGCAGTCAGATGTTGGCAGGCTATTGCCTGGCACTGCAGCTTTTGATGCAGCAGCATTGGCGATCAAAAAAACCCCTATCTCAAAAGGTGGGGCCTTATTTTTAGACAAAACTGATCTTTGGGCTGCCGAGGTTCAGTTGAGTTTTTCTGATGCTCTTCATTTTTCGAATTTAGTTGAAGTATTGATCGGCGGAGGATGGAAACAATATGTTTTGAATTCACAAGGCACTTTGTTTGTTGATCATATCGACAGTCTTTTTCCCGGTTCAATTAAAATTGCAGAATATGGCGGGTATGTTCAATTAAAGAAAAAATTATTCAAGGACATTTTAGCCATTACTGCATCTGGTCGTTACGATGACCATACAAATTTTGAAGGCCGCTTTACCCCCAGGGTAACTTTAGTAGCGAAGGTTGCCAAAGATAATTTCGTTCGCTTCTCTTACCAGACAGCCTATCGTTTTCCGGTCAACCAGGATCAATACATCAATCTGAACACCGGCGGCGCTTACCTTGTGCCCATGTTCCCGGAACTTCTTGATAAAATATATAAGATCAATACCAGGTTCATTTATACAGCTGAAAGTATCGGAGCTTATCGCGCAAGCGGAAATCCAGCCAATACAAACCTGTTGGTTCGTACTTCACCAGGAAATGTAAAGCCTGAATCTGTATCTGCTTTCGAACTGGGATATAAGGGCCTTATTGCAAAAAAAATATTGATCGATGCCTATGTATATACCAGCAAATACCAGGATTTTTTGGGCAGGATAGCCGTAGGACAATCAACGACAACGAAGCCAACAGGAGGTTATGATACAACCGGCGTCTATAATCCATTTACCACACGTAACCTGTCTTATATCCAGAATACAGATGTAGAAGTAAAGGCATTCGGCTGGGGTATTGGTACCGAAGTTAACCTGCCCAGGAATTTTATTCTCTATGGTAATGTTTTTTCAGATGAACTTCGCGACGTTCCCACCAACTTTGTAGCCTTCTTTAATGCACCACACTACCGCTGGAATCTTGGTTTGCGTAATGAGAATGTTTATAAAAATGTTGGATTTAATGTAATTGTTAAATGGCAGGATAATGTTAATTACGAAGGAACATTTGTAACAGGTACACTGCCTTCTTTTACAACGGTTGATGTCCAGTTTTCCTACAAAATACCTAAATCCAAAAGCACATTCAAGTTTGGCGGAACTAATATAGGTAATAATTATTACCGTACGGGAATGGGTAGTCCTTATGTTGGTGGTGTTTATTATGTAAGCTACGGTTACAACTTATAAGAATATTTGGTTGGTAATACAAGGCCCCGATACGTCGGGGCTTCTTTTTTAGCCCAGGGGCTTATTGGCTTCGCCGATCAATACTCCGTTTTGATAGATCTGCATCACGTAATTACCGGGAAGAAGATTTTCTGTTTCCATGGAGTAAAGAATTTTCTTTCTCTCGCCATGAGTATATTCAAAGCGAATTTTAGTGGTATATGCTTTTGTGCCTTCCGTCTTTGAAGTAAAAAAATCAGCTCCCCACGCATCGTTCTGTAAGACCTTGTTTCCCGGTTGGAGGATCACTACATATACATCGTAAAAAGCCGTTTTTGCAATGTTGTTCTGAAGATCGAACGAAAAAATAAATTTATTGACCCTTTTTGCTAAAGTGGCTTGTATTTCTTTATTTCCTGATTTCGTAGTAACCGCAGATAAATTCACTTCAGATGCAATAAAGGTTGATGCCTGGTTTATGGTTTCAGTCAGCTCTTTATTTTCCTGTGTCACTTTCTGAATATTTTGCTGAAGGCCTTCCATCTCAAAGTTTAATTGAGTTAATACACCATTTAATCGCTTTCGTTCAGTTTCGAGATCGCTGTTTTCTGCCTTCATCTCATCAATTCTTTCCCGGTATTCTTTTATAAACTCATTTGCTTTTTTCAGATCTTCTTTTGTTGCCTTTCTGTTTTTCAGAATATCATTGATCTGGTTCCGAAGACCGTAAATCTTCATCCTCGTTGAGTCTAATCTTCCACGCAGTGAATCAGCGTGAACCCTGGTTGTATCAAGCTCAAAGCTTTTTTCATTAAACAGTTTCTGCAAAGAATCGCGGATAGCTTCCTGCGTTGCAAGCGAATCCTTTACCAATACCTCCACCTGGTGATTGCTGTAATGTGATTTATCATATAAATGATAGACCCATGTACTCATCAAACCAGCAGATAACAGAATAACCAAAAGATTTTTAGAATCTTTCATGAAGTTCAAGCTAAGTAATTCTTTGAAATGCTCCGAGAGAAAAATTTCACAGTGTGGATAAATGGTTTGTACGAAGGAATAATGGAAATTACTTACCTGTATTCTGATCTACATATGCAGACACCCAACCCACCTGCCCGTTTTTGACTAAAAAGAATTGTTTTGATTCGTACACGGATTTAAACTGCCGCATTATTTTTAATAAAAGCCCGGTACCTGCCATCAACGATTTTTGATCAAATACCTGGTGTACACGTTTAACTTCTTTTGCAATGGCTTCTTTATCCAGATTTTTGTCATTAATATTTTTGACAAGGACTGCATCGGATAATGAAGAATAATTGTTGAATAATGTTTCGTTGAATTTTAATACCTGGTCATACGTAACTGATACAACGGGGTTATCGATAAGTTCCGGGTAAATCAGAGTAGCGACTGACCATGCAATTCCTCCGCTAAAAGCAATATTATCACTTACGGGGTACGACCCGCTTTCATTAACTGCATAAATGATCTCGGAATTTTCAGCTTCGGAAAGCACTCTGTATAACTGTTTATTAAAATTAGTCAACGTTTTATCCTCATTGCATCTTTTTTCTGTTGCATTAGCTGTGCTTTTAGTGCCCCAGGTTAACTGGAAAAGTTTAAAGTCCCTGGTATTGCCGTTAGGAAAGTATCCGCCCTTTGTATTTCCGCTTCCGATATCGATTAAAAAAGTATTGTATCTCCTGGTTTCCGGAACGATGCCGAGGTGGGAAAGACGAGCCTCCTGCAAAACACCAACAACTTCTACCTGCCGGTCAGGGTCTTTTATTTTTAATTTAAATGAATCGATCAGGTTATTTATCCACTCTGCTTTATCTTCTTTTTCTGCCTGTATTTTTACTCCGCTACTGACAACGGTAAACACTAATCTGGAAGGAATTTTATAATCCTTTACCGAGGTAGAATATAAATTGTATAGTTCATTTAGCGTAGCATGAAAAGTTGGCTCGGAAAAAGAGATAAAATCTGTATTTACAGAAGTATCTTTCAAAATATTAAAGGCGCCACGGCTTTGAGCATTTTTACCAATTTCAATTACACTCATTTTTACACCCTTCGAACCAACTTCAATCCCTGCATACACAGCGGAGTTATTATATTTTAATTTGAAATTATTTTGGGCATAAAGCAAAGAAAAATTTAAAAAAACCAGCAAGATGAATGGCAATAAAGCCTTCAATTGTGTTTTATGCATAATAAATTGTTTTGACTTGTTCGTGAAATTACTAAATGCTGCCGGGCAGAATACTTCCGGCTATCAGGTGTGAAAAAAATGTGCGCAAAGGAATAGGACATATATAATAAAAAACCGTCCCGAAAAATCGGAACGGTCGTGGTTGTAGGAGTTGGAAACTTCAATTAACCGAATAAACCACCTTTTTTCAAAGTTCTCACACCTTCTCCGATCTTGAAGCCGTTGTGATAAACTTCAATTTTATAATTACCGGTTTGAAAATCATTTTGACGAATAGGTACGGAAAGACCTTTCCGTGTGCCTTGTTCATAATCTATGCTTTGCTTTGCAGTAAAACTTCTGTCACCTTCAGTACGGGTTGTAAACGTAGCTGAACCAAGTGACGGATCAGAAATCACTTTGCCATCGGGTGCCGTAACGATCACATACATATCAGCAGGACCTGATTTTGCAATACGGTTCTCAACATCGAAAGTAAGGACCAGCTTATCAACTCTTTTTGCAGTTGTAGTTGTTTTTTCCTTACCATTCTTTCTTTCATTTACAGGAGTGATCTTGATATTAGAAGCGCTGAATGTAGAGGCTACATCAACTGTTTTCGCCAACTCGTCTTTTTCTGAAGTTGTTGTTTGCAGATTTTGTTCAAGAGTTGTTTTTTCTGTGCTTAACTGGGTGTTAGCTGAAGTTAATTGCTGATTCTCTCCTGTTAACCGCGCATTATCTGCTTCAAGGGTCTCAATTTTTGAATTGAGCTCTGTAATAAGTTGCTTCGCCCTGGCCAATTCAGCCTGCGTGGCATTTTTCTTTGATAAAATACTGCGGATCTCATTTTTTAATTTTGAGACCTCACTGTTGCGATCGCTTAGCTGTCCCTGAAGATTGTTGTTATTGCCTGTTATAGAATCAAGGCGGGACAAAGCGTCATTGTACAAAATTTGCACAGAATCTCTTTGCGACATTGAAGTCGTAACCTGTGCCTGTTGAGTATTAATTTGCTGCGAAGACTGGTTGTTTTTATACAGCCAGTAGCCCCATGTACCTAACAAAGCCGCTGCCAATACACCGATGACAATACCTTTACTGTTGCCACTTCTTGGCGGTTGGTTTTGTGGTGTAGGGGAAGGATAATTCGTGTTTGTCATTGTTGAAGGTTTTTATAGTATAAAATTTTAGTTTTTTAAGGCTGGGACTTAGCTGTAAATACCCGTGGAAGTGGGGAGGTTTATTCACATATCGAAGTTTCAGCCTGTCCCAGATTTCCGAAAACCGTGCCAGAATTAATTTGGGGGAAGATTAACATGGTTTAAGATGGGTTAAGGTGGTTTTTTTGGTTTATAAAGCTTGTACCTTAGCGTATTATGTCTGTAAATAAGATAATCACTGATTTCCAGAAACGTATTTACAAGCCAATTTATTGGCTCGAGGGGGAAGAAGAATATTTTATTGATAAGATAATGAGCTACGCTGAGAATAATATATTAGCAGAAAATGAAACAGCGTTTAATTTAGCCGTGTTTTATGGTAAGGATGCCGATTGGGCTGCCGTAATAAATGCCTGTCGCCGTTATCCTATGTTTGCTGAACGACAGGTCGTTTTATTAAAAGAGGCTCAGCAAATGAGGGATATTGAAAAACTGGAGGCCTATATAGAAAACCCTCTTTCATCAACCATTTTTGTTGTTTCCTATAAGGAAAAAAAAGTCGATGGCCGTACTAAACTTGCAAAATTACTTAAAGAAAAGGGGGTGGTATTAACCACAAAGAAATTATACGATAACCAGTTGCCGGAATGGACCGAAGAATTGGTACAATCGAAAGGATATACGGTCTCCCAAAAAGCAGTTATGTTGCTTGTAGATCATATTGGGAATGATCTTACCCGCCTTGAAAATGAGATCGGGAAGATTTCGATTAACCTCGGCAGCCGAAAATCGATCACCGAAGAAGATATTGAAAAATATGTTGGCGTCAGTAAAGATTTTAATGTATTTGAATTTCAAGCTGCCCTGGCTTCTAAGGATCTGCCAAAAGCGATCCGTATCATTCAGTATTTTGAGTCGAACCCCAAAGCAGCTCCTATCCAGTTTATTTTGCCATCGCTGTATAGTTTTTTCAGCAAGGTATTTATGATCTATGGCCTGAATACAAGAGATGAAAAGACAGTGGCTGCTTCGCTTGGGATAAATCCTTTTTTTATTAAAGACTATTTAAAAGCAACCCTTATTTACACTTATCCCGACGTTGAAAAACTGATACTATTGCTTTGCCAGTATAATCTGAAAAGTATTGGCATTAATGATTCCGGTTCTTCCGATGCTTCTTTATTAAAAGAAATGGTGGTAAAAATGATAGCTTGATTTTTATGAATTTTTATAAATACTTTTTTCCTTGCACAACTGATCTTTTGTATAAACCGTCATTAGTCAAACAAAATAAAAACCAATGAAAAAGCTTTGTTACTCTTTCCTTGCAGTCTGCGCCCTGTTATTAGCTGGTTGCTTTGAAACAACCCAGGAGGTCACCATTAATGGAGATGGGAGCGGCCTATGGATCAACACAACTGACATGAGCAGTATGATGGGCATGATGAAGCAATTTGGAGGTGATGATGCTTCTAAAATGCCAAATATGGACACTACGATATCATTCTCAGCGCTTGCCGACAGCATCGCAGATATAACTCCGCAGGAAAAATCCCTTATAAAACAGGGGAATATGAAACTTTCGGTAAATCTGAAAAACGAAGTATTTCTTTTAAAATTGAATTTCCCGTTTCAAAAATCATCGGATATGGCCACGTTAAAATCAGTGATGCCGAAAGTGTTGGATGCTGCAACAAAAAAATTAATGAACGGGGCACCAATGCCGGCAGGTATGGACAACCAGGAAATGCCTAAAATGAAAACCTTTGATGATTTTTTTGATATCAGTATTACCGATCACTCCATTACAAAGACCTTAAATAAGGCAAAATATGATGGCGCCGCTGATGATCAATTTATGAAGTCAATGCAGCAGATGGCAAGTATGGGAGCACCGGTCACTGCTAATTATGTTTTTAATCTGCCCCGCCCGGCAACAAAGACTGAAGGCAAAGGAGTAAAACTATCTGAAGATAAAAAGAAAGTAACCCTTAATTTAACCAGCGATGATTTTTTTGATAATCCTTCAAAATTTGAATATAAGATTGAGTACTGATCCCAGCGCCCCTTACAGGGCTTTATAATACTTTAAGACTTTCCACTTTATCCTGCCCTATTTGTTGCACTAATTCATCGATCGTATTGAATTTAATTTCGGCCCGCAGGTATTTTTTTGTATGTACCCGGATGGTTTGTCCATAAATTTCTTTATCAAAATCAAAAATATTTACCTCAACCACCCTTTTTTTACCGTCGACTGTAGGTCGGAAACCAATGCTCATCATGCCTTTCCTGGATTTGTTATCTGCCTCTGCGTACACTGCATAAATGCCATTACCTAAACCTATCTTTTCATCATCCGTGCTTTTCAAATTCGCTGTAGGATAGCCCAGTTTTCTTCCCAATTTATCGCCGTCTACGACAATACCCTCAAAGAAAAAATCGTAGCCTAATAATTTATTGGCTGTTTCAAGATCGCTATGTACAATGGCTTCACGAATATTTGTTGAACTGATAGCAATTTCATCAAGTACATGTTTTGGTATTTCTTTCAAAACATAATTATAAATGGGAGACATTTTTTCCAGCAACCGGTAGTCACCCTGCCTGTCGCGACCAAAACGATGATCATAACCAATAATGATCGTATGGGGGTGAAGTTTTTCGATCAGGAAATTTTTAATGTACTCTTCTGCCGGCTGGTTGGCAAAGGCGTCTGTAAAAGGAACAATGACAAGGTGATCGATGCCGGTTTGTGCCAGCAATTCAATTTTCTCATCCAGTGTATTGATCAGCCGGATACCCAAAATAGCGGAGGAAATGACCTTACGCGGATGCGGATGAAATGTAACGATAACCGTTTCTCCATTTATCTTTCCGGCTTCCTGTTTCAGGTTTTCGATTATTTTTCTATGCCCCTGGTGAACACCGTCAAAAGTTCCGATCGTAATGACCGCGTTACGGAAAGAAGGCAACCGGTCAATATCTCTATGTACTTTCATAAAGATTGCAAAGCTAACTGATAATTGATAATTGAAAATTGATTATTGAATGTTGAATATTTAGTTTTACTGCTCAAATCAATATATGAGCCTGTACTCTCAACGCGGTGTTTCAGCACAAAAAGAAGAAGTTCACCTGGCAACAAAAAATCTTGATAAAGGCCTTTATCCAAATGCATTTTGCAAAATATATCCTGATGTTTTATGCGGAGATGAGAATTGGGCAAACATAATGCACGCGGATGGCGCCGGCACCAAAACGATATTGGCCTATTTATATTGGAAAGAAACAGGTGATGTTTCGGTCTGGAAAGGAATTGCACAGGACGCTATTGTAATGAATCTTGATGACCTGCTTTGTACGGGCATATATGACAATCTTCTTTTTTCATCTTCTATTGACCGGAATAAAAAACTAATTCCCGGAGAGGTGCTGGAAGCGATCATTTCCGGAACCCAGGAATTTTTTGATACCATGCAAAAATTTGGGGTCAACATCCATTACATGGGTGGCGAAACGGCGGATGTTGGTGATGTGGTGAGGACAATCGCAGTGAACGGAACGATGATGGCAAGATGGCCAAAAGAAAAATTGATCACAAATGAAAAAATTCAGGCAGCAGATGTGATCGTCGGGTTGGCAAGCTATGGACAAGCCAATTACGAATCGGGCTACAACAGCGGCATTGGGAGCAATGGGCTTACCAGCGCCCGCCATGATTTGCTACAGAAAACTTATGGCGCAAGATTTCATGAGTCCTATGATACTTCCTTAGATGAACAAGTGGTTTACATCGGCCCTCATTTAATGAGGGATGAAATTGAAGTTAAAGGCTATCCCTTAACTACTGCCGGCCAGCTTTTGCTCTCTCCTACAAGAACTTTTGCCCCAGTTATAAAAAAAACTCTCGAAAATCATTTTGATGCTGTTCATGGGTTGATCCATTGCAGCGGGGGAGGACAAACCAAGTGTATGAAATATATACCCGGGAATGTGCGGGTCGTAAAAGACAATCTGTTTGAACCGCCGGTGATTTTTCAATTGATACAACAGTCCGGTAAGGCGGATGATAAAGAAATGTACCAGGTTTTTAATATGGGAACAAGGATGGAAATTTATACCACTGAAAAAGATGCCGGCAACATAATTAGCATCTCAAAAAGTTTTGGAGTAGAGGCACAGGTAATTGGTAAAGTTGAGGAAAGTGAAAAGAAAGAACTGGTAATAAAGACTACCGGTAACCTGCTTACATTTTAATCAATCACTTTATAAACTACAGTGTGTACTTTTTTTTCATTCCCGTCATTGATAGTTATTATTCTATCAACTACAATTGTCTTTCCTGCTGTTGCATTTTGCATTAACGATTTGGTTTTCCCGGAAAATTCATTTCCATAATTGTACACTTCATCAATATATCCTTTATCATTATCAATGGAAAAAGCAAAACCTTTGACCTGGGTACCTTCCGGAAGTTGTAATAAAGAAGTGACTGATGCTTTTCTCAGCTGACTGATAGTAATGATTGGTGTTTGTGTTTCGCTGCTATCTTTTTCATCTGTTATTACAAATGTTACCGGCTGTTTTTTGTAAGCTTTTACGTTATGTTCGTTTTGTATTGCAGGCACCCATTTATTTGCAAGTTTCATTACTCTGAGTACTTCTTCTTCCATCCCGTATCCATGTTTTGTCAATGCTTTCAGATCACTTACATTACCTTCTTTATCCACAATAAATTGAACAGTCACAGTGTAATTACCCGAAGGAGCGCCATGATCAACAGGTGTGGATGCGTTTAGATTCTTTTCAAGAAATTTCCTCCAGGCTGGTTCACCGCCGGGGTAGGAAGGTGATACCTCTGTTTTTACAAAAATTTTGTTGTCGTCAGAATTGAACGCTTCTGTAACCACTTCATTAAGATCAGTAGCCTTCTCATTGGCAGGAACTGTTTTCGAAGTAATTTTTTGATTGCCACCCTCAACAACAAAGGTCACAGGTTGTTTTTTATATACTTTTACCTTGTGTCCATTTTGCATGGCAGGAATCCAGTTGGGAGATGACTTTATAATTCTGAGCACTTCTTCTTCCATTCCATAGCCATGTTTTGTCAATGCTTTTAAGTCAGTCAGACTCCCATCTAAGCCAACAGTGAACTGGATCCACATTGTATACGTACCGCGGGGAGCATGATTTTTAACAGGAACTGATGCATTCAGATTCCTTTCAAGAAATTTTCTCCAGGCTGGTTCCCCGCCGGGGAAGGAAGGTGGGGTCTCTGTTTTTTCAAAGACAATATCTGTTCTTTTTTCTTCCACGCCCGGTATTTTTCGAATAATTCTATCAGCTTCTTCTTTAGACAACTCTTCTTTTCTTCCTTTTTTATAAACCAATGTCACCGAACCATCCTTATGAAAGACAGTATCGGTAACAGGATTCAGCAAATCCTGGATTTCGCTATTGTATTTTTTCCTTATTAAGACTGATTCGGTTTTAGAAATCATTTCCAGGTCACCATTTGGATAAATAAACGAAAGCTGTCCCGTCGGCTGATAAGGAATAATCTCTGTGATTATTTTTCCATTATAGGTTGCAATAGTTTTGCCATTCAGGTTTCTGGAAATTTTAAATCCCGGCCCGGCAGTATCAATTAGTGTAATAGCAGGCTTAATATTTTCATCCTTTGTTTTGATTTCAATCACGCCATTCTTTCCCTTATCGCCGTATTTTGCAATGGCATCCTTGTCTGTTAGTATCGTGATTGATTCTATGTTATTTGGCAATAAGGGCT
>Ga0184636_1000403_pt1 | contig 10481 bp, 10 predicted proteins | sample PLM3_60_b2_FD_133164 | JGI IMG/M metagenome (GOLD analysis project Ga0184636, IMG submission 133164) | Groundwater sediment microbial communities from an aquifer in East River, Colorado, USA - PLM4_90_b2 | ecosystem: Environmental > Terrestrial > Soil > Riparian zone | place: USA: East River... | reverse complement strand
TTTCTCCAGCATAAATACTTCTGCTTATTTCTTCTCTTTCTGCGAGGCAAAGCCTCGAATATGTGTTTTTCATATCCTTATTTTATCCCAAATCATATTTTGCGTTGATAACTTGAACCCAGTTTGACTTTATTTGACAAGTTTATATAATAATGGCAGTTATTAACAATTTATTTAAGTGGTTTATTAACGGCAAATTTTTAACTTCGGCATGGGGATGAAGTTAAAAAAGCCATAACATAATCGCCTGCGCATAAAGCTATGGCGAATTAAAGGAGGGAATGCCCATGAATGGGAATGCCAAAGTGGAAGAAGCGACGGAGAAACAGAAGTTTGAAATTGCCGCAGCGCTGGTAAAAACTATACCGGCAATATGCGAAGGCATGAACAAGAAGATCGCTCAGATGTATGTTGAGGATCAAAAGTTTTTGGCGGAACTATTTGTAGAAGCAGGGAGGAAAGCGTTAATGCCGTTACAAGCCAGCCATGTTTTTTCCATCTGGAAAACCATTAAACTCGGCACCGGTTTCAAAACCGTCGATGATTTCCGCAAAGCCCTCAAGGCCAACGGACATCGCATCGGCGACTGGGGAAACGACATCCTCGGCAAGCCGGCATTTACAATGGCAGACAAGGAAACGGAAATTGACCTTGTGGTTGTTTCTAATGCTGATCTTGGTTTCAAGGAAGGCGCTTATCTCAAGGATACATACAAGCGTGCCTTGGAACTGGGACTGGTTCTTTGTCCCAACGAAGTCGGCCCGCAGCTGCGTTTGCAGTATACCGACCAGCCGATGAATGAGTGGCTCTTGGTCGCCATGGAACCTATCAAGGTTTCTGACGGCGCTCTCCTCGTGTTCTACGTCGTACGCAATGACGGTGGGTCTTGGCTTCACGGCCACAACGGTCACCCTGGCAACAGGCGGTACGCTGGCAACCGTTTTGTCTTTGCCCTGCCGCGCAAGTAAACACTTGGTCCGCCAGCTGGCGGATTGGAAGCCGCAACCTTTTGGGATTCTTGGTTCCTTAAACCTTTTCTCCGGTGTACTCACCGGAGGATTTTTTTTGGGAAATCTGGTATTATTGAGATAATGCAAAGTTAAAAAATCAAAAATCAAAATGATAGTTTAAAGTTATAGAGTTAAATGGATTCCCGCCTGCGCGGGAATGACAAAGTTACGAGGGTTCAATTTTTAATTTTACATTGTCATTTTCCATTTTGATATTTCCACTTTTAATTTTTAACGTGAAGATCAAAATAGACATCAATATAAAAATAAACAGGGTGGTGAAGTTTTTGGTTTTGGCGGATCTGATTTTTCTGGGCGGATGGAGCATGGTTCAACCGATTTTTTCTGTTTTTGTCATTAGAAATATACCGGGAGCGAGCCTGATTGTTCTTGGAGGGGTAATGGCTCTTTATTGGCTTGTAAAATCACTTTTGCAGATTCCGGTTGCCAATTATTTGGACACTCATGATGGAGAAAAAGACGATTTTTATGCCTTGCTTATTTCTCTGACTTTGGCGGCAGTGGCGGCGTTTATGTTGGCAATAACCGCCAGTTTGTGGCAATTGTTTTTTGCCCAATTTATTTATGCCGTGGCAATGGGATTTTATGTTCCTTCTTGGTCTGGAATTTTTTCAAGACATTTGGACGACAAGAGATTTTCTTTTGATTGGTCACTGGATAGCACTGTTGTCGGACTGACTTCTTTTGTTTCAGCGCTGTTGTCAGGTATTTTAGCTGAAGCATTTGGATTTTCTTTTGTGTTTTTTCTGGTAGGCACACTCTCTTTGATAAGCGCGGTAATGCTTTTCTTGGTGCCTAATTTGATTATTCCAAAAGAGAAAAAAGAAGAAACCCCGATTATAAGGGATCATTCAGTGGCAGGAATCAGTCGCTAACGCTAAATGTAAAGTTAAAAAATCAAAAATCAAAATTACAGTTTAAAGTTATAAAGTTGACGCTACTCTGTCATCCTGAGTAAAACGAAGGATCTTAATAAAATTCAAGAAAAATGAGATTCTTGCGCCACTCGCTGAAGCTAAGGCGACACGCGGTCGCAAAGCTCAGAATGACATTGCACAACATTTTTAAATTTTACATTGTCATTTTTCATTTTGATATTTACATTTTTAACTTGAAACGTGGATAATAATCACAATGTTTTACATGAAAAGAAGCTGGCTTTTTTAGAGGAGATGGCGAACAGGGTTCGGCAGGATATTATTGAAGAGCTCGTTGAGGCCGGATCAGGGCATTCGGCAGGGCCGCTTGGCATGGCAGATGTTTTTACGGCGCTTTATTTTCATATTTTAAATCATAGGCCAAAAGAGCCAAATTGTGCTGATAGAGACAGGGTAGTCTTATCAAACGGGCACATTTGTCCGGTTTTGTATGCTGTTTTAGCGCATGCCGGGTATTTTCCATTTGAAGAATTGAAAACCTTGAGAAAGTTCGGCAGCCGATTACAGGGTCATCCCCACAGAGGGGCTTTGCCGGGCATTGAAACAACTTCAGGACCGCTCGGTTCAGGATTATCACAGGCAATTGGAATGGCTTTAGCTGCCAAACTAGATAAAAGGAAAAACCGGGTCTATTGCTTAATGTCTGACGGAGAGCATCAGGAGGGAAATGTATGGGAAGCGGTGATGTTTGCCGGGAAAAATAGATTGAGTAATTTGACCGCAATTATGGATAGGAATAATATTCAGATAGATGGATTTACCGAGGATGTAATGCCGCTTGAATCATTAAGAGAAAAGTATGAGTCGTTTGGGTGGCATGTTTTGGAAATTGACGGGCATAATATGATGCAAATTGTTTCAGCGGTTTCAGAAGCAAAGGCGATTTTTGAAAAACCAACAATGATAATTGCCCATACGATTCCAGGCAAGGGCGTGAGTTTTATGGAAAATGATTATTTCTGGCATGGAATACCCCCAAATAAGGAACAGGCAGAGGCGGCATTGAAGGAATTAAGGACATTGGGAGGAAAAATAAAGTCGGAACATGAATAGTAATTAATTGAAAGTTAAAAAATCAAAAATCAAAATTACAGTTTAAAAATATAAAATTGAAGTTGCTGTGTCATCCGAATAAAGTATGCTTATATTAGTTGCTGGGTCATCCTGAATGCAGTGAAGGATCTCAGTTAGATTATGAGATTCTTGCGCCACTCGCTGAAGCTAAGGCGACACGCGGTCGCAAGCTCATAATGACATTGCGCAAAATTTTTAGATTTTACATTGTCATTTTCCATTTTGATATTTACACTTTCAATTTTTAACATGAATATATTTGAAAAATTTAGTATTAAAAAGTTTGGAATCGGATTGGCAATAATAATAATTTTTAATTTGTTTGTTAATTACGGTATCAATACTTTTTATAAGGGGCCGGAATATAATAATTTTTGCAATCCTGAAAGACTAAAGCAATCTTTAAATACAAGGACGAGCTGCGAAGCAGTGGGAGGTTTGTGGACTGAAAATGTCGGATATGAAAATGTAAATGCATATGCCACAGATGGCAATGGGCAGACAAAGGCAATTCCGGCGCCAACAACAATTGAAATCAAAAATCAGCAGCCAACCGGGTGGTGTGATCAGGATTACACCTGCAGAAAAGATTTTGACAGTGTGAATGATATTTATAGGAGAAATATGTTTATTGTCTGGATTATTGCCGGAGTGGTGGCAATCGGGGGAAGCTTTTTAATCACAGCTGTTTCAATGCTTTCCACAAGCTTTATGTTTAGCGGATTATTGTCTTTGCTTATTGGTAATATGGAATATTGGTCGGCAATGCAGGATTATTTGAGATTTATAATTTTGGGGATTGCTTTGGCATTTTTGGTGGGGGTGGCATACCGAAAGCTCAAATAGTGTAAAGTTGAAAAATCAAAATGGAAAATGACAATGCAAAATGTAAAGTTTTTGGATTCCTCAATTTTTAATTTTAAACTGTAATTTTGATTTTTGATATTTACATTTTAAATTTTTATCATGAATGCATACGAAAAAATCGCAAAAATTTTAAGGACTGATAAGGATAATATTAGGATTCTTGAAGAAAAGATGGAAAAAGCCACCGGTAAAAAAGGCGTGATGGAAAAAATTGTTGAAGAAAATAATGCGATGATAAAAAGCAGGTGCAATATTTTGAAAATTTGTGAGAATCCGGCGGCAAAAAATATTTACGATAATTTGGTAAAAAAAGTGGAAGCTGATAACGAGGCTGTCCATAAATTTTTGGGATTTCCAAAAGCCAATGTTTCAAGCGACTGGGGAAGGATTTTGGAAACTACAAAAAGTATTATAAAACCGGCAAAGGGGTTATTTTTGAAAAAGGAAAAAGCGCTTGAATTTTTGAAGAATGAGCCGCCGGAGAAGGTTATTAAGGCGCTTGGTTACCGAGATGTTGATGAGCTGATAAAAAACGAGGACTTTTTTGAAATTTTTTCCAGCTTGAGATTTGTTCAGGGGTCGGAATGGTTAAATAGCAAGTTTTTCCCGCAATACGAAACTCTTATTGCGGCTGATTTTGAAGAAAGGGAAATTATGACTGTTGCTCTTTCTAAAAAATGGGGTGATTTGGCGCAGGAATTTATTTTGAAGAAACACCATAACATAAGTCATTTAAAGGAGCTGGGGCTGATTTATATAATTCCGATTGAGCTTAATATTTCCGCGGAAACACTGAGAAATTTTGTGCTTATTTTGCACTATTTTAATGAGGTTAATTTTTATTCAAATCTTTTCAGAAAATTTTCAAAAAATAGTGAGACATTTGCCCAGAATTTTATTTCGCTTTTGCGCGGGGATGTGCCGGATGAGAGATTGGCAAAAAGCGATAAAAGCCAGTGGCTGATAATTCAAAGGTATTTGGCAAAAGACGATCAATATGACTGGAGATTATTTGAGCCGCATATTAATCCGGAAGCGCTGCATTGGGAAAGGGCGGAGCGTATGCTCACTCTTATTTCAAGGGAATTAAAGGGATTTCCGATTGATTTGAGCTTTTGGATTGAATTGAACTGGGTGGGAGACTATTACAAGACTGATGCAGGGTTGGAGGTTTTGGTGAGTTTTAATTTGGTTGATGCGGCAATGGATTTGGTAAAGAAAAAAGAAATGACAAAATATCTGTATCATCACCAGGAATCATTGTGGAATAAGATTTTTATTGAGTATTTTGGAGAAGAAAAGATGCAGGAGATTGTGGAGGAGAATATTATTAGAGGATATTTCGAGATTTAATAAATCAACGGAAAACGAAACTGAACGAAATAACGAAAAAGATAACTTTAATTTTCAGTGAATGAATAAATTAATAATGAATGAAATGGTGTCATTCTGAACGCAGTAAAGAATCTTAGATTTATTCCCTGAGTTGCCTGCCCCGTCATCGGCGTGGGTCGAAGGGTCTGTCATTCTGAATGAAATGAAGAATCTCGGTATACCTTGTTATTCCCGTTCTGTATGTCATTCCCGCGTAGGCGGGAATCCACTCTGTTATTGCGAGGCACGAAGCAATCTCTGCCCTCTTTTGAAAAGAGGGTTAGGGTGATTAAATCCTCCCAACCCCGCCACGGCGGGGCAGGCTCTCCTTTAATAAAGGAGGCAAAACAGTCCCCTTTAGCAAAGGGGATGCAGGGGATTTAAGAAAATCTTTCTAAATTTCTTGCTATCCTCCAGTCGGCGGGCGGGATGATAGAAAAAAATAATAAAAAAATCCGCCCCCGATGAAACATGGAGCGGTTGTGCGCAATGTTATATCATATATGAAGTTTTTTCTGAGCTTTTTGAAAAAATGCAGTAAATAGGATAAAATTTTTATATCAGCGAAAAATGAAACTGAACGAAATAACGAAAACGTTAGAACTGTCATTCCGGACTTGATCCGGAATCTATAGTAAAATTAAGATACTGAAATAATCCGCCAGCTGGCGGACAGCATGACACAAAATTTTTTCGTACTTTCGTATTATTTCGATCTTCGTTGATTAAAGTTGTGATATATTTAATTTTTTTAGGATTAATACCGAGTTTTATATGGCTTTCATTTTTTTTGCAGGAGGATATTCATCCTGAGCCGAGAAAGATGGTTGCTTATGTGTTTTTTGGCGGAATAGTTGCCGCTGTTTTGGCTGTTGTTATTCAATATCTTTTTGAAGGGTATTTTGATGGAAATGCTATTAATAAAAATGGATTCTATCCGGTAATGATATTTGCCGCTTTGGAGGAACTTTTTAAATTTATCATGGTTTATGCGATTATCAGCAAGAGCAAGCATTTTGATGAGCCGATTGATGCCATGATTTACATGGTTACGGCGGCTTCCGGTATGGCGGCGGTTGAAAATGTTTCAGTAATGATGGGCGGACAGATTATGTCGGAAAAAGTGGGGATTCTGGTGTTTAGATTCTTAGGTGCAACACTTTTGCATGTGTTAAGCTCGGCTCTTGTCGGATATTATTGGGCAAAGGGAATAATTGTTAAAAGAGTTTTGATGTGGGTGGCAGTCGGTCTTGTTTTAGGCTCATTATTGCATGCGGTTTTCAATTATTTTGTCATTACTTTAAATGGGGGGATAATTTATTCCATTGTTTTTCTGGTTGCTGCTGCATTTTTCATTTTTTATGATTTTGAAAAATTAAAAACCGCTCCAAGAAAGACAGTTGAGAATGATAGACCGGATTAATTAATTTTTAATTACGAAGCTCTGCTTTGTCATCCCAGTAACGCATACATATGTACGTTACTGGGTCATCCTGAATGAAATGAAGGATCTTAATGAAAGTTAGATAAAATGAGATTCTTCGCAAAGCTCAGAATGACAGAACTTCATAACTTAACAATTTTGTAATTCAAAGTAATTCATTGTGTAAATTTTTAGATAGTGGTAAAATATAAATAATGTAAGGTTAAAAAATCAAAAATCAAAATGACAGTCTAAAGTTTAAAATGAATTAGTTTAAAAACTTTATAATTTTACATTGTCATTTTCCACTTTGATATTTACATTTTCAATTTTTAACGTGAATGACGAAACAAGAAAATTTTTTGAAAAATTAGCCGGGACTACTCCACAAGAGGAAGTGGAATTTGAGCCGCAATTAATCAAGGCGAGCAAAGTTGATATTGAAATAAATAAAAATAAATCTGTTGAGGAAGAGGATGAAGAAATAGAGGAATTCGTCGCCGCCAAGGCTTTGGCGGACAAGGAAAATGACCTTGATGAAGAATTATTTGACGAAGGGGAAGGGTCTTTGGCCATTGATGTTTACCAGACTGATAATGATATTGTTGTTATGGCGCCGATTGCTGGTGTTGCGGTTGACGATTTGGATATTGATATTACTCCGGAATCAGTGACTATAAAAGGAAAGAGAGAGAAAAAAGAAAAGGTGGAGAAAAAAGACTTTTTGTATTTGGAGTGTTATTGGGGAAGATTTTCAAGGTCAATAATATTGCCACAGGAAATCAATCCTGATCATGCAACCGCGGCGTTTAAGAATGGAGTTCTGAAGATTGTTTTGCCGAAATTAAATAAAACAAAGGCAAAGAAGATGAAAATTAAGTTTGAGTAATTTAAAGGCGCTCTATTAGAGCGCCTTTATTGTCCTTTTAAAATTTCATATGGAGAAGGAGGAATTTATTATGACTTACACTGAAGTTAAGTTAAAAGATGGTAAAAGCGCATGGATTAATATGTCGGCAGAGGAGTTAAATGGGCTGATTTCTTTAAAAAAAGATGGGATTTTATTTGATGATGTATTGATTGCCTCAGAAAATTACAGAGATGTAGAGGTAAGAATAGATGAAATTGATATGGTAGCGGGATAAATATATATATTAGAAATAAAAAAGCGCCAGGTGGCGCTTTTTTCTTAGCTTTTATCTATTCCGATGACTTGTATGAATTTTTCAGTATTTTTTGAAATTCTAATTGTGTGCTTTGTATTGTTTGATAATTTTAGTATCTGTATGTTGGGTTTGAAATTTAGTAATTTAATCATATTCATAACATCATCAGCCAGTGTTGGAATGTAAGTTACAAAATTTACCATTTTATAACCTCTGTCATTATAAATTGATCCATCAGTTTCTATTAATCCTTTTAAACATTGAATTGAATATTCTTTGTTTTCTTTTATCCAAGATGGAACGCCTACAGATTGTTTTATTTTGCTTCCATTTTTAGCTTTCCAACCAAGCAAATTTTCTAAATGATTTGAATAGCAACTTATATCTAAACAATTTCCTTTTCTAATCGCAATAGAAGTTTTATTTTCGGGCAATAGAAGTTGTACTGATTTTTTAATCCTATTAATAAGAAGTGGGTATTTTATATCGCAAGTGATTCTTAATCTTGTTGCTCGTCCACTTGGATTTGAAAGATTTCCATCACCTATGGCCAAGCCAATAATATAGGCTCGTAGATTTTTATTGGAGTTTAACTTTTTAATTTTCATTTATAAATTTAAATGAAATTTTAATTAATTAAAAAATTTGAAAGATAGTATTTGGTGCCGGGGGAGGGAGTCGAACCCTCACGGTCTTGCGACCACAAGATTTTGAGTCTTGCATGTATAACCATTTCATCACCCCGGCTTAATTTAGTAATTTTATTCTATCTTAATATTTTTTCTTCTTCAAGGTTTTGTAAAAAGGTGTGGGTCATCCTGAGTGAAACGAAGGATCTCATTAATTACAGATATTATTAAGAGATTCTTCACGAGTTTAGAATGACAGACTGAAAAGTTTCTATAGCTCTTGCATCTTGCTAGGTTCCCTGTGCCACTAATTAATAAATAATTAGGCAATATTTTTGTAAGGTATTGTTTTTTGCCGAATTATCTAATAGAATATCGGCAACGATAAATATACATAAATATGCCGAACTTTGAATTTATTAAAAATAAATCTTTTGAAATTTCTTGGGCTGTTTTTAGGTGCGCCACTTTAGTAAAACAGGAAAATTTAAGAAAACAACTTGAAGACAGTTCTGTTGAGTTGGTTTCCAAATATGGAAATTTTGCAATTCATAAAGAAAATTTGGAAAATCTTAAAATTTTTTTGGAAATTGAAAAGTTGAATTCTCTGATAAAATTGGCGGAGGCGATAGGCGAAATTAAAATTGTTAATGCCAGGGTGCTTCATCGGGAAATTAATAATTTCTCTGAAATGGTTAAAAACGAGGTAAATAATTTTGAGACAGAGTTAAAGGAAAAGGACAACAGGGATGTTTCCATCGAAGAAATTTTTACAGAAAAAAGCGCAAGTAAGGACCAAATTTTAGAAAATAAAGATAGTCAAAAAGATCAAATAGTTAAAAAAGAAGAGGTAATTCAGAACAATAATAATTCGGCAGAAGTGAAAAAAAGCCAGAATATAATGGGTAATAGTTCGGCAATGAGTGAAAGTAATTCGGCAGAAGTAAAGGGAAAGGTAGTATCGGGAGTTCGGCAGAATGACTTCAATCAAGGGAGTATTCCAGACGTTTTTTCAAAGCCTGTAATGTCATTTAGTAGTGTTGCCGATTTCGCTGTTGCAACAAAACAAAAGTTTAATCAGAAAAACATTATTGCAAGCACTGTAAGTAAATCTAATGTGGCTGTTGCCGAATCGGATGAGGATACGATTCAAGATTCATGGCAGAACCTTATATATAGAAAGATAAAGGAGATTGGCAAAACATCAACAAGAGAAATTTCACTATTTTTCCCGGAAATTAGCGAAAGAACAGTTAGATTCTACCTCCAAAAATTAACTGATGCTGGTTTCATAGAAAAGATGGGAACAACTGGACCGGGAAGTTTTTATGTATATAAGAAGTAAGATATTAATTATCGAGGTTAAACCTTTAAGAACCCCCAAGGTTGAACCTCGATAATTAATAGAAAAATTCAGTAATAGAGTTCGGCAAAGAGGACTGAATTCGGCAAGACGTATATTTTATTGATTTGGTAATAGATAGTAAGAAAATGACCGCAAAGCGGTCATTTTTGATTAAGTTGGGCTGTATTTTGAACCCCGTTAGAAATAATGCTGTGATTTATACCATTGCCGAACTAAAGCCGGAGGGCGGCTATCGCCTAAAATTATTCGAAAATACTTAAAAATAGTGCCATATTTCTAAACGGGGTGAAACAATTTTGCTCATTTTTTCGTTATATTTATTGAACCCCGTTAGAAGTGTTGCAGAGATTATGCAATAGTGCGAAATCAAAGCCGTGAGGCGGCTATCGCCTAAAAAATATAGAAATGCAGAGATTGTGCTGCACTTCTAACGGGGTGAATCCCTCAAGGATTTAACTGTCAATTTGACATTAATCCCTAGGGAGGCTAGAATGAATTTAATAAGAATTTTAGTTTGGTGTGAGGCTAAACTTTAATTAACCGATAACTAATAACTAATAACCAATAACATAATTTTTTTATGGGTTGTAAGTTGTAAGTTTTAAGTTAATAA
>Ga0184636_1000402_pt1 | contig 10484 bp, 12 predicted proteins | sample PLM3_60_b2_FD_133164 | JGI IMG/M metagenome (GOLD analysis project Ga0184636, IMG submission 133164) | Groundwater sediment microbial communities from an aquifer in East River, Colorado, USA - PLM4_90_b2 | ecosystem: Environmental > Terrestrial > Soil > Riparian zone | place: USA: East River... | reverse complement strand
GTTCAGAACGTGGAATAATTATTAGCCGCAGAGGGCACAGAGATCACCGAGATAAAAAAGTTTGGAGTTCGGAGTTAATGGTCTCGCTCCGAACTCCAATATCTGAACTCCGAACCCATTCTGTTTCTCCTGCGTTCTCCGCGTGCACTGCGGGAAGATTTTAATGACCAAGAAAATGAATAAAGGATTGCTGTTTGTAGTTTCCGCACCCTCGGGGACGGGAAAGACGACCCTCTGCCGGGCGATGACCCGAATCTTTCCTGGTCTTCATTACTCCATCTCTCACACCACTCGCCAACAACGCCCCGGTGATGAAAACGGTCAAGATTACCATTTCATCTCCCCCCAAGAATTTCAGCAAATGATCGATCGTAGCGAATTCGTGGAATGGGCGGAGATTTATGGCCATCGCTACGGCACATCTCGGGCTGTTGTGGAAAAAGTCTTGGAGGAAGGCCGGGATGTTATTCTGGATATAGATGGACAGGGGGCAAAGCAGATCCACGATAAAAAGTTGCCAGGGGCCTTCATCTTCCTCCTTCCTCCTTCCTTAGAGGAATTGGAACGGAGGTTGTCCAACCGCCGAACCGAAAGGAAAGCGGCCATGGAGGAGCGCCTGAGGAAAGCGAAGGCCGAAATGGCTGAGGCTTATTGGTATGACTACCTGATCGTCAATGATGAACTGGAAAAAGCCCAGGAACAATTGCAAGCCGTCATCCTGGCAGAACATTGTCGGCGAGAAAGGATGAGCGAGTTCTTAGATGAAATTTTACCGCTAAATAAATCCTGAAAATTCGGATAATCCACGTCCCAAGAGGAGGGGAAAATGGCTCGAATTACGGTAGAAGATTGTTTGAAAAAGGTACCCAATCGTTTCGATCTGGTGCAGCTGGCAGCCACCCGAACGAAACAATTGCTCAAGGGGTCTAAACCCCGGGTGCAAACGGACAATAAAGAAATTGTCTGCGCCCTACGGGAAATCGCCGCCGGCAAAGTGACCCTGGCAAAACCCAAAGGGAGAATTGCGCAGGAAAAAAACGAGGAAGGAAAATGAGGGAAGCCGTTCGCAGAAAGATTATCTTTGCCCTCGATGTGGCCACTTTAGAAGAAGTGCGGCGTTTCGTGGGCTTGCTGAAAGACCGGGTAGGGTTGTTCAAGGTTGGACTGGAGCTTTTCACTGCCTTCGGCCCAGAGGCGGTAAAAGCGGTTCAAGAAGAAGGCGGGGATGTTTTTCTCGACCTGAAACTCCATGATATCCCCAACACAGTAGCCCGGGCAGCGGAAGAAGCCGTCAAATTGGGTGTGCCAATGTTCAACCTTCATGCCACCGGCGGGATGGAAATGATGCGTGCAACAGCACAGCGTTGCCGCAATATGGCCGAAAAGTTGAATCGGCCCAGGCCCATAATCTTAGCCGTGACCATTCTTACCAGCCTGGATGAAGAGAACCTCAAAGAGATAGGTTGGATCGGGCCGGTATCGGAGCACGTCGTCCACCTGGCCGAATTAGCCCAAAAGGCAGGAATCGATGGAGTTGTTGCCTCGCCCCAGGAAATCATTTCCATACGCCGGCGCTGTGGCCCGCAATTCATCATCGTGACCCCCGGGATCCGCCCGGCGTTTGCCGCACCCGGCCAAGATGACCAGAAACGGGTAATGACCGCCAAGGAAGCCATCACCGCCGGAGCGGACTATATCGTCATCGGCCGCCCTGTTCGCTTGGCCCAAGATCCGGCCGCGGCCATGGACCAGGTGATTGCCGAGATCAGCGGCATACCCTACTCCGAACTAAAATAACGGGGGAGCAAAGACATCGTAATTCAAAATCTCCTCGGTGACATCATAGATCCTGTGCCGGGTATTTTTAGGGACGCGGACAAAAGTGCCTTTCTCGATGTCGAAATCTCCGATGCCATCAATCCACATTTTTCCTTTTCCGGAAAGGAGGAAAATTATATCCTCCTGGATTTCATGGGTATGCTCGGGGATCTCCTTGCCCACGGGAATTTTAACCAGGAAGCAGGTCACATCGGCCTGATCCAATTTCCGGGTAACCAGCAGCTTGATCTGAATGGGCAAAAAGGGATGAGGCTCCCAGGTTAAATCTTTTTCTCTTTTAACGGAATTCATGGTACCTCCGGGAATGAGTATTAAGGGTTGAGGGTTCAATGGGCCTGGCGGCTTAAGCCTTAGGTCTCCAGATTTGACAAATGGGCTTTCTTAGTATAAGATTTTACTTTCATTCTTGCAACCGATTGCTATTTTTTGAAAAGGAGGAAAGGCGATGGAGAAGAGCGACCTGGAACTCGTCCAGAAGTACATCTCCAGCGACGCCGAGCTGAAGCGAGATATGGATGAGCACGAAGAATTTGAACGCAGACTTGCGGAACTGAACCGTCATTTGTACCTCACGCCTGAGGAAGAAGTGGAGCGAAAAAAAATCCAAAAACTGAAACTTGCCGGCCGCGATCGGATCGAGGCCATTCTCGCTCAATACCGATCCCAGGGTGCACGGGGGTAAAGTTTTGAAGAAAACGGGAGCGGAAATTCTCTTTGAGAGTCTGAAGCTGGAAGGGGTGGATACAATCTTCGGATTTCCCGGAGGAGCTGTCCTAAGCATTTACGACACGCTGTTGAAATATTCCGAAGAAATCCGCCACATCCTTGTGCGCCATGAACAGGGAGCCGTGCATGCGGCCGATGGGTATGCCCGCTCTTCGGGCAAAGTGGGGGTTTGCCTGGTGACTTCCGGCCCCGGCGCCACCAATACCGTAACCGGCATCGCCACCGCCTACATGGATTCTGTTCCTCTGGTGGTCTTCACCGGTCAAGTGCCCACCATGCTCATCGGCAACGATGCTTTTCAGGAGGCAGACATTGTCGGCATCACCCGTCCCTGTACCAAGCACAATTACCTGGTCAAAGACGTCAAGGACCTGGCTGCGATCATTAAACAGGCCTTCCACTTGGCCAGGACAGGAAGGCCCGGCCCGATCCTTGTGGATCTACCCAAAGATGTAATGGCCGACAGTACGGAGTTCGCCTACCCTGCCAAGGCCAAGATGCGCAGCTATAATCCAACGTACCAGGGTCATCCCGGACAGATCAGAAGAGCGGTAAAACTCATCGCTCAAGCCCAAAAGCCTTTGATTTATGCCGGTGGGGGAGTCATCCTCTCCAACGCTTCCAAAGAACTTGCTTCCTTGGCCCAAAAGTTTTCCATTCCTGTAACGACGACCCTCATGGGATTGGGAGGCTTCCCGGGAACGAACCCTCTCTTCTTGGGTATGCTCGGAATGCATGGAACCTTTCAGGCCAATATGGCCATCACCCATTGTGATGTGCTCATTGCGGTTGGGGCCCGGTTTGACGACCGGGTAACGGGTAAGGTGGAGACCTTTTCTCCCCGCTCTCAAAAAATCCATATCGACATCGACCCCACTTCCATCTCCAAGAATGTTCTTGTGGACATTCCCATCGTTGGCGATGTCAAGAATGTCCTCAAAGCGATGCTCAAATTCTTCGAGGAAGAACCCGCTCAGGATTGGCTCCAAGCGCGGGTGGACTGGTTGAAGCAGATTGAGGAATGGATAAAAACATTCCCTTTAACTTATAAATCCGGCCCCTGCATTAAACCCCAATTCGTTGTAAAAAAGATCAACGAAATTACTCAAGAAATCACGGGGGGCAACTTCATCATCACCACGGAAGTAGGCCAGAATCAGATGTGGACAGCCCAGTTTTTTACCTTTACCCAGCCACGTACGTTGATCACCTCTGGCGGGTTAGGCACAATGGGTTATGGTTTCCCTGCAGCCATTGGCGCGCAGGTGGCCTTCCCGGATAAAACCATCATCGATATCGCTGGCGACGGAAGCTTCCAGATGAACATTCAGGAGTTGGCCACGGCCGTTCAATATAAACTTCCGGTGAAGGTGGCGGTGTTGAACAACCACTGCCTGGGTATGGTGCGCCAATGGCAACAGCTTTTCTGCGCGCAGCGCTATTCCCAAACTCTATTCGAGGTCGCTCCTGACTTCGTCAAGCTGGCCGAAGCTTACGGGGCCGTTGGCCTGCGGGCAACCAAGCCGGAAGAAGTTGAACCGGTCATCCGCGAGGCCCTGGCGATTCGCCAGCCCGTGGTTATGGATTTCGTAGTGGATCGGGACGAATGTGTTTATCCCATGGTTCCGGCTGGCGCGGCCTTGACCGAAATGCTTCTGGTATAAGGGGAAAATGCGACACGTTATATCGGTTTTAGTGGATAATGAACCGGGAGTCCTCTCCCGGATCTCCGGGCTCTTTAGTGGCCGGGGTTTTAACATCGAGAGCCTAAATGTGGCCGAGACCTTAGACCCGTCGATTTCGCGGATGACTCTGGTCACCCGCGGGAACGTCCAAATCGTTGAACAAATCATTAAACAGCTGAACAAACTGGTCAACGTGATCAAAGTTCTCGAGCTTACGGGTTCTGATTATGTGGAACGGGAAATGGCCCTGATCAAAGTAACAGCCGAGACAACCTCGCGAGCTGAAGTTCTACGGATCGTAGACATCTTCCGGGGGAAGGTGGTGGACGTTTCCCCAAAATCCTTTACCCTGGAAATTACCGGAGATGAAAAAAAGATCCAGGCCGTCATTGACCTTCTCGTTCCCATCGGCATCATGGAAATTGTGCGCACGGGAAAGGTAGCGATCACCCGGGTCCGCAAAGAAGGAGCCAATGCGAGTGGGATACGGGAAAAAGATCTTCAAAAATCTTCCTAGTTGAATAACGCGTTAAACTAACTTGTTTTAAGGAGGGATTACATGGCAAAAATTTACTACGACAAAGATGCAGACCTGAACGTACTCCAAGGGAAAAAAGTGGCCATTATCGGGTACGGCAGCCAGGGCCACGCCCAGGCCCTGAACTTACGGGATTCCGGAGTGGATGTCATCGTAGCCGAGCTGGAAGGAACCGAGAACTATGATTTGGCCAAGAAGCACGGTTTCAAGCCCATGACGGCTGCGGAAGTTTCCGCCCAGGGGGACCTTATCCAGATTCTGGCCCAAGACAATGTTCAGGCTGCCCTCTACCAAAAAGACGTTAAGCCCAATTTAAAACCGGGTAAGACCCTGGTCTTTTCCCATGGGTTCAACATTCATTATCATCAGATCGTTCCTCTCCCCCAGGTGGATGTGATCATGATTGCCCCCAAGAGCCCGGGCCATATTCTCCGGCGGGAATTCGAGACCGGTACCGGAGTTCCCGGCCTGCTGGCGATTTTCCAGGACTATACGAAAAAAGCAAAGGAAACCGCTCTGGCCTATGGCAAAGGCATCGGCTGTACGCGGGCAGGGATCATCGAGACCACCTTTAAAGAAGAAACCGAGACGGACCTATTGGGGGAACAGGCGGTTCTCTGCGGGGGAGTCACCGAGCTGATTAAGGCCGGCTTTGATACCCTGGTGGAGGCTGGATACCAGCCCGAAATTGCCTACTTTGAGTGCCTGAATGAACTCAAACTCATAGTCGATTTGATCTATGAGGGAGGATTGAGCTGGATGCGCTATTCCGTGAGCGATACTGCAGAGTACGGGGACTATTATGCTGGCCCCAAGGTTATTACCCAGGAAACCCGCCAGACCATGAAGAAACTCCTCCGCGACGTTCAGGATGGCACCTTCGCCAAAAACTGGATCCTGGAGAATCAGGCCGGGCGGCCCATCTACAATGCCCGGAAGAAGGAGGAAGCCGAGCATCTCATCGAAAAAGTCGGTAAGGAATTACGGGCCATGATGCCCTGGATCAAACCCAAGGGGAAAGTGTGAGCCGATCCACCCTAAGAATCCCCGTGGCCAAGGAGGGGGCTATTTTCATTCTCCCCTTGGCCACCCTCTCTTTGATCCTTTGGATTCTGTGCTTTACGGCCTTCGCGGGGTTTTTCTCTCTCCTCACCCTTTTTGTTATCTACTTTTTCCGGGACCCAGAGCGATCCATTTCCCCGGGAGAAAAGGCCGTTCTTTCGCCAGCCGACGGGAAAATCATCAAGGTAGAACCTTGTTGGGAAGAACACTTGCTGAAAGGGCCAACCCTCAAAGTGAGCATCTTCATGTCCCTTTTCAATGTCCACGTAAACCGTATCCCTCTGACTGGGCGCATTATCGATTCCTCCTATCAAACGGGAAAATTTATCCGGGCCAACTTAGATAAAGCTTCCACTGTGAATGAGCAGAATGCCCTGCTGATGGAAGCTCCGGATGGAACGCGCTTGTTGTTCGTCCAAATCGCCGGCTTAATCGCTCGGCGGATTGTCTGTTGGGTTAAAAAGGGAGACGTGGTGGAACGGGGTTGCCGATTCGGAATGATCCGCTTCGGGTCCCGGGTCGATGTCTATTTACCCGCCAACACCCGCGTTCAGGCCCAGATTGGCCAAAAAGTTTTTGGCGGGCAAACGATATTAGGGGTCTTAATATGAGGCGGGAGAAGAAGGAACGCAGAAAAAAAATCGACAGCATGCGCAAGGGGATTTATATTCTCCCCAACCTCTTCACCGCCACCAGCCTTTTTTGTGGTTTTTTCTCGCTCCTCCGTACCCTGCAAGAAGATTTTTACGCAGCGGCCATCTTCATCTTGATTTCCGGCCTATTGGATGGAATGGATGGGAGGGTTGCCCGCTATACGAATACGACCAGCCGCTTCGGCGTAGAATTTGACTCCCTGGCCGACGTCATCGCCTTTGGCGTCGCCCCGGGTATGCTGGTTTTCGCCTGGGCCCTTGAGCCTTTTGGGCGTTTGGGTTGGCTGGCTGCTTTTCTCTACGTGGTCTGTGGAGCCCTGCGCCTGGGCCGCTATAACATTCAGGTGAATACAGTGGAAAGCCGCTACTTCAGCGGCCTGCCGATACCGGCAGCCGCCGGTCTGATCGCCACGGGTATCCTGGTCTTTTACAAGCTGGGCGATATAGGGGTCAGTAAACACCTGACGGTCCTCATCGCCACTTATATTTTGGCTTTTTTAATGGTGAGTACGGTGAAGTATTATGGGTTCAAGGACATCGAGCTCTTCCGTCGTAAACCTTTTCGCTGGCTGGTGATCGCCATTCTGCTGATTATCGTTGTGGCCTACGAACCCGAATACACTCTCTTTGGCCTCTTTCTGATCTATGCCGTCTCTGGCCCTATCATGACCATCATATTCCTCCGCCGCCGGCGTGCGTCCAGGCCTCTTTTGCCGGAGGAAAAAGCCGTTTAATTCGAAAGGGCGAGGAGAAATACAGACTCAGGAGCCGCAGGAGCGGCCTAATATAATTTTTTGCAGTTAAGAGAGGGTTTCAGCCATGGAGAAAATTCGTATCTTCGATACCACGCTGCGCGATGGGGAGCAGTCCCCAGGCGCCAGCATGAATCTGGATGAAAAAATAATGCTTGCCCGCCAACTTGAGCGTTTGAACGTGGATGTGATCGAAGCGGGTTTTCCCAGTAGCTCGCCGGGAGACTTCGAATCGGTTAAACGCATTGCCCAGGAGGTTCAGGAGCCGCAAATCGCCGGCTTGTCCCGAACAACGCCGGGAGACATCGACCGGGCCTGGGAGGCTCTGAAATACGCCCGCAATCCGCTCATCCATGTATTCATCGCTACCTCGGATATTCATCTGCAATATAAGCTGCGCAAGAGCCGCGAGGAAGTTTTGGAAGAAGCGGGCCGGGCCGTGGCTTACGCCAAGCGGTATACCCAGGAAGTAGAATTTTCCGCAGAGGATGCAACTCGCTCAGACCCGGAATATCTGGCTCGGGTCGTCGAGGCGGCCATCGAAGCCGGCGCCACCATCGTCAACATCCCAGACACTGTGGGTTACATCATCCCCACGGAATACGGAAAATTGATTACATTTCTCCGCCAAAAAGTGAAAAACATCCATAAAGCCATCCTGTCTATTCACTGCCACAACGATCTGGGAATGGCCGTAGCCAACAGCCTGGCGGCTGTGGAAAATGGTGCCCGCCAGGTGGAGTGCACCATTAATGGAATCGGGGAGCGGGCCGGAAATGCTTCCTTGGAAGAGATCGTTATGGCTTTGAAGACGCGGCGCGATTTCTTCTCTTACCAGGTTGGAGTCGTAACCGAGCAGATCTACCCAACAAGCCGACTCCTCTCCGGCATTACGGGTATCCTCGTCCCCCCCAATAAAGCCATCGTCGGCGCTAACGCCTTTGCCCATGAAGCCGGCATCCACCAGGATGGAGTCCTGAAGGAGAAGACCACTTATGAAATTATGCGCCCGGAATCCGTAGGCATCTCCCATTCCACTCTGGTTCTGGGCAAGCACTCGGGCCGCCATGCTTTCCGGGAGAGGATTAAGACCCTGGGCTATGAACTCAACGAGGCCCACCTGAACCAGGCCTTCCAGCGCTTCAAGGAAGTGGCCGATAAAAAGAAACAGGTCTTCGATGAAGACCTGGAAGCTATTATTGCCGATGAAATTCTGCGCATTCCCGACCAATTCAAATTGGTCCACCTCAACGTGGTCAGCGGTTCGGTAACTGTACCCACAGCCACGGTTCAGATCGAGATCGGAGGGAAACTCTATCAGGAGGCGGGATTTGGGGATGGCCCGGTAGATGCGGCCTACAAAACGATCTCCAGGATTACCAAGACCAAAAGTCACCTACTCAAGTTTTTGGTCAACGCCATCACCGGCGGTACGGATGCCCAGGGGGAGGTCATGGTGATCCTGGAAGAAGAAGGAATCCGGGTCACCGGGCAAGGGGCCCATACCGATATCATCATGGCAGCGGCCAAAGCCTATGTCAATGGACTGAATAAATTAGAGTACCAAAAGCGTATCAAGGGAGTTTGAAAATGATTCGACCGATGACCATTAGCGAAAAGATTCTGGCCGAACATGCCGGCCTCCGGGAAGTCGAACCCGGGCAACTGATCAACGCCCGGGTCGATTTGGTTCTGGGCAATGACATTACCGCGCCCATCGGCATCGAGGAATTCCGCCGGGCCGGAGCCACGAAAGTTTTTGATCCGGACAAGGTAGTCCTCATTCCCGATCATTTCGTTCCGAACAAAGACATTAAGTCGGCTCAGCAATGCCAGTTCATGCGCCAGTTTGCCCGAGAACAGAATTTAACCCATTATTATGAAGTAGGAGAAATGGGCATCGAACATGCCCTGCTCCCCGAACAAGGGCTTGTCCTTCCCGGCGACCTCGTCATCGGGGCGGACAGCCATACTTGTACCTACGGGGCGCTGGGCGCTTTCTCCACGGGCGTGGGCTCTACGGATTTTGCTGCGGCCATGATTACTGGCGAGGCCTGGTTTCGGGTGCCGGAAACCATCAGAATAATCTACCAAGGGAAGCGCCGCCCCTGGGTGGACGGGAAAGATCTGATCCTTTACACCATCGGCAAGATAGGCGTGGACGGGGCTTTATACCAGGCAATGGAATTTACCGGGGAGGCCATTGCCAATCTCTCCATGGATAGTCGCCTGACCATGGCCAACATGGCGATCGAGGCCGGAGGAAAAAATGGGATTATAGCTCCCGATAAATTAACCAAAGAATACGTGCAAAGCCGGGCCAAACGCCCCTATAAATTTTACTATAGCGATGGCGAGGCCAAGTACATTCAAACCTTGGATATCGATGTCACCCGGATTGAACCTCAGGTAGCCTTCCCCCATCTGCCCTCCAATGTCAGGCCCATCAGTGCGGTGGGCAATGTGGCCATCGATCAGGCGGTCATCGGTTCCTGTACCAACGGCCGTTTGGAAGACTTGCGCACAGCGGCCCGTGTTCTCAAAGGGAGGAAACGAGCACCTTATACGCGGTTGATTATCATCCCGGCGACCCAGGAGATCTACCGTCAAGCTTTGAAAGAAGGCCTGTTCGAAATCTTTCTGGACGCCCTGGCGGTCATCAGCACCCCGACCTGTGGTCCGTGTCTGGGTGGCTATATGGGCATCTTAAGCAAGGGGGAGCGCGCTGTGACCACGACCAATCGCAATTTCGTGGGGCGGATGGGCCATCCGGAGAGCGAGGTTTATCTGGCTAATCCGGCTGTGGCAGCAGCTTCGGCCATCCTGGGGAGGATTGGTAGTCCGGAAGAATTGGGAGTGGCCGTTTGACGGAGGACGATTCGAGAAACAACGAAACCATAGAGAACACAGAAAATAATTTCGTAGTTTCATAGTAAAAAACAAATAAGCTCAATCTTTTCTCTGTCTTACTAACCTTCAATTTCTGAAAATTTTATTAAGCAATCCCCCCCACCCTATCCCTCCCCCTCGAGGGGGGAGGGTTGGGAGGGGGTGATTTCTTTTGGTTGCGGCTCTGCCGCGCTGTGACCTCTGTGGTTAGATTAGGATTAGGAGGACTTATGATTTACAAAGGGAGAGCCTGGAAATTCGGGGCGAATGTCGATACCGATGCCATCATTCCCGCCCGTTATCTCAATACGACGGATCCGGCGGAAATGGCCTCTCACCT
>Ga0184636_1000401_pt1 | contig 10492 bp, 8 predicted proteins | sample PLM3_60_b2_FD_133164 | JGI IMG/M metagenome (GOLD analysis project Ga0184636, IMG submission 133164) | Groundwater sediment microbial communities from an aquifer in East River, Colorado, USA - PLM4_90_b2 | ecosystem: Environmental > Terrestrial > Soil > Riparian zone | place: USA: East River... | reverse complement strand
TACAGGGATGTCAATAGTGATCCTTTTTACTCAATTCACTTTTAAACAGGGAAAGGAATTTGATTTAAAAGCCAGTATAAAGAGAGGCAAAGAAGTGTATATTGCCCAATGCCTCTCCTGTCATATGGAAAACGGAGAAGGTATTGAAGGACTGTATCCACCTGTGGCAAAGGCTGATTACCTGATGGCTGATAAAAAAAGATCTATTCAGCAGGTATTGTATGGCGCAACAGGCGAAATGAAAGTAAACGGGAAAATATATAATGTGCCGATGAAAGGATCTGATCTCAGCGACGAACAGGCAAGTGATGTTTTGAATTATATCCGGAATTCATGGGGAAACAAAGGAGGCGCAGTTACACCAGGCGACATTAAAGCTGCAAGGAATAAATAAACCTGATTCTTTGTAATAAATAATTGTTTCTTTTAAATTATTTTATATTGAATAGCATCCGGGCCTTGATATACCGATCTTTGGCAATAATGAGTTTTAGATCAGGCTACTTTAATCTTTCCGGGAAACTATTATTGTTGATACAGGACTCGTTTTTATATCCCGCAATTGAAACTTAAATCTTGTGAGCGTTATGAAAACAACACATAAAATACATCGCAGAAAATTTATTCAGCTCGCTGCAATGTCGGCAGGTGCCGTACTTGCAGTTGGATATCTTCCCGGCATAAGTAGAAAATCCGGGATAGTAAATCTCTCAAACACAGATGAATCCGGTTTGGGATTGAACCAATATATTTTTATCGATTCTTCGGGAAAAATCACATTGTTCAGTCATCGTCCCGAAATGGGGCAAGGAACTTTTCAGGCAATTCCCATGATCCTGGCTGAAGAACTTGAAGTGGACATTAACAAAGTGAAGATTATGCCATCTCCCGCTGATCGTTCCAAATACGGAGACCAGATGGTGGTGGGCAGCCGAAGCATTCAAAGCCAGTTTACTGAAATGCGGAAAATGGGAGCAGCCGCAAAGGAAATGCTCATCAAAGCTGCAGCGAACAAATGGAAAGTTCCGAATCAGGAATGTTATGCCGAAGATGCAAAAGTGGTCCACCGTCCTTCAGGAAATAAGTTCAGCTATGGCGAATTGGTAGAAGACGCATCAAAACTCCCGGCTCCGCAAAATCCTGTATTAAAAGATCCGAAAGATTTTAAAATTATCGGTCAATCAATTCCAAGAAGTGACATCCCTGAAAAAATAAATGGCTCTGCAAAATATGGAATTGATTTTTCTGTCCCGGGTATGTTGTATGCTTCGATAGAACGATCTCCTGTTTTTTTAGGAAAAATCGTAAGCTTTAATGACGCGAAAGCCAGGGCTGTACCCGGCGTTAAGCATGTTTTCAAAACTAAACGTGATGTAATGGGATTTATCCACGAAGGTGTAGCAGTTCTGGCAGATACTTACTGGGCAGCATACAAAGGACGAAAGGTTTTGGAAATTAAATGGGATAACGGTGACCTTGAGTCCTGGTCAACACAAAAAATCAAAGACAACTATAAAAAGGCGTCGCAACAGGAAGGTGTAGTATTTAAACAGAAAGGAAATTTCAAACAGGTATTCGCCAATGGCATGATAAAAGTGGAAGCCTCTTATGAAACACCTTACCAGTCTCATGCACCTATGGAACCAATGAACGCCATGGTTTATGTACAAAAAGGCAAGTGTGAGTTCTGGGGTTCGACCCAAAATCCAAATGGCATCCGTTCTCAGATAGCAAAACAAACAGGGGTACCGGAAGAAAATGTAATCGTGAACTATACATTCATGGGTGGTGGTTTTGGCCGTCGCAGCATGACAGATGTTTCCGAAGAAGCAACGGACTTATCTATGCAGTCAGGGGCGCCGGTTAAAGTAATATGGACAAGAGAAGACGATATTACCCAGGGACCTTTCCGGGCATGTTCATTAAATGTTTGCAAGGGAGTGGTTGATGAAAACAGTAATGCTATAGCACTTGAGCATAAAATAATTTGCCAGGACATACGTAACCAAACTGGCAGTAATTATGAAGCCACCGGCGGCATAGCCGGAGGAATTAATACAGAATATGAAATACCCAACTATTCTATCACAGGTGTGCTGCAGAAATTTTATATACCGGTCTCCTATTGGCGTTCAGTATATCATTCAACCAATTGCTTTGCACATGAATCATTCATAGATGAACTGGCAAACGCCGCCAAAAAAGATCTAATTGATTTTCGCCTGGCCATGCTAAAAAACCACAGACGATATACACAGGTTTTAAAAATGGTTGCAGAAAAAACCAACTGGTATAAACCCCGTGCAAAAGATACCGGTAAAGGAGTTTCCATTGTGGAGAGATCAGGTGCTTTTACTGCCCTGGTTGTTGACGTGGCGCGTGTTAATGGTAAAGTGAAGATCGAAAAAATTACAGCAGTGATAGATTGCGGTATCTATATAAATCCGGATACGGTACAGGCTCAATGCGAAGGTTCCATTATAATGGGATTAACTGCAACAATTAAGAGCGGAATTACAATTGCAAAAGGAAAAGTAGTGGAGCAAAATTTTGACAGTTACAAAATGCTGCAAATAAATGAAAGCCCTGAAATTGATGTGACCGTTGTAAAAAGCACTGATCCGCCCGATGGTGCCGGAGAATCGGGGCTTGCCAATGTAGCCCCGGCGCTAACGAATGCAATTTTTAATATGACGGGCAAGCGGATCAGAACATTGCCGTTCAACATCGCCGACATTTAGTTGTTAAAATTTGCCATCGACAACAAATAGAATATTAATTGTAAATAAATGCATTTGAAATATGTCAGTCTTTCGTCTCAATGTCAATAATCAAAGCTTTACAGTAAATGTAGAAGCTGATACTCCATTACTTTGGGTATTACGGGATGAACTCAATCTCAGAGGTACCAAATTCGGTTGTGGGATAGCACAATGTGGCGCATGTACAGTACATTTCAATGGTAACGCAGTTCGTTCATGTTCCATTCCGGTGTCGGTAGCAGAAAAAGGAAAAATCATAACCATTGAAGGATTATCCAAAGATGGTTCTCATCCTGTGCAACGGGCATGGGAAGAAACAGATGTGCCCCAATGCGGCTACTGCCAGGCGGGACAGATCATGTCTGCCGCAGCATTATTGTCGAAGAAGCCAAATCCGTCCGACGCCGATATTGATGCTGCCATGTCTGGAAATATTTGCCGGTGCGCTACCTATAAAAGGATCAGAAAGGCCATTCATCTTGCAGCAGAAAAAGGAGTCAACAAATGAAAACAGCAAATCTTAAAACCTCGAGAAGATCTTTTCTGAAATCAACAGCGCTTGCCGGTGGGGCATTATTACTTGGATTTGATCCATTCCTGTCAGGAGGTTCTATAGTTTCATTAAACGATTCGTCGGCAATGACTGGCGGAGTTTCTTTCCAGCCTAATGCATTTATCAGGATTGGTGCTGATGGAATAATCACCATTATGGCGCCCAATCCTGAAATCGGACAAGGAGTAAAAACATCTCTTCCTTTATTGGTAGCTGAAGAGCTTGATGTGGATTGGAATACCGTTCAGGTAGAGCAAGCCGGATTGGACACTAAGAATTTTACCCGCCAGTCGGCAGGTGGCAGCGGCTCAATCCGTTCCAGTTGGAAAAGTTTCAGAAAAGCTGGCGCCACGGCAAGAAAAATGCTTGTTGAAGCGGCAGCCGGAACCTGGAATGTAAATGTCGATGAGTGCTACACAGAGAAAGGATTTGTTATTCACAAACCAAGCGGTCAGAAACTCAACTATGGGAATCTCGCTGAAAAAGCATCGAAATTAGAAGTGCCTTCTAATGTGGATCTGAAAGATCCAAAGGAATTCACTTTAATCGGGAAGCGGATACCTAATGTAGATAACAGGAAGATCGTTACGGGCAAAATGGATTTCGGTATTGATACAAAAAGAGAAGGCATGTTATATGCCATGGTGGCCCGACCACCGGCATTTGGGAAAAAATTGAAATCGTTTGATGATAAGGCATCGCTTTCTGTACCCGGAGTCAAAAAAGTTTTACAGGCCGGTAACAAAATTGCAGTGTTGGCTACCTCAACCTGGTCGGCAAAAAAAGGTAGAGATGCACTTAAGATCGAATGGGAAGACGACAGCAAACTGGACAATACAACTGATCACCTCGAAGCATTTGCAAAATTGACTACACAAAAAACAGACAAACCAAAAAGGAATGATGGCGACGTAGACAACACTTTCGCTAATGCTGCTAAGATCATCGAGAGTACTTTTATTGCACCTTTTCTTCCCCACGCTCCCATGGAGCCGATGAACTTTTTTGCTGACGTACGTGATGATGGAGTGGAATTGTATGGACCTACACAAACTCCTTCCAGTGCCCGTTCAGGTGTTTCTAAGTTACTCAACATTCCGGAAGAAAAAATTACAGTCGGGCTTTCAAGAATGGGAGGCGGCTTTGGCAGAAGGTTACAGTCCGACTATGCTGTTGAAGCAGCAGAGATATCGAGCCTGGCTAAAGCGCCGGTGCAGGTTATCTGGACACGTGAAGATGATATGCAGGGAGGATTTTACAGACCTGCAGGCATGTACGCGTACAAAACAGCATTGGATAAAAACAATGAACTGATCGGCTGGCAACTGAATGCAGCAGCAATCAATTCGGGAAATGCATCAAGAGAAAATAGTTTTCCTGCGGGAGCTGTACCGAATTTCAGAATTGACAGTCACAACCTCGAATCAAAAGTTACAACAGGGCCCTGGCGTGCGCCGAATCACAATTTCATTGCTTTTGCAGAAGAAAGTCTGCTGGATGAAATTGCTCATGCGGCAGGCAAAGATCCGGTAGCTTTTCGCCTGGAACTTTTGGATAAAGCCAAAGCCAGCCCAACAGGAAGAGTGGAGTATGATCCGGAAAGATATAAAACAGTAATAAAAATGGCGGCTGAAATGGGGAATTGGGGAAAGAAGACAGATAATGGAATTTATAAAGGATTTGGTGCGCATTTTTCTTTCGGTACCTATGTAGCGCAGGTAGCAGAGGTTTCAGTAAAGAATAATAAAATAAAAGTGCATAAAGTTTTTTGCGCCGTAGATTGTGGACAGGTGGTTAACCTGAATGGTGCAGAAACACAAGTGGAAGGAGCAATTATTGACGGATTGGGAGTTGCACTTTATGGAGAGCTGACCATAGAAAATGGACAAGCAGTACAAAAGAATTTTAACGCCTATAATCTTATCCGTATTTCTGATGCGCCGGACGTAGAAGTAAAATTTATAGAAAATAATATAGACCCGATGGGATTGGGCGAACCCGGATTGCCACCCATTGCTCCGGCAGTTTGTAATGCAATTTTTGCTGCAACAGGAAAGCGGATCAGAAAATTGCCGGTTAACCTGGCAAATAAAGCATAAATAGTAGTAGCTTTTATTTCAGTGGTTTCTCCGGATAATCAAAAAATGTATCAGTGAAAGATTTGAAAATTGCTGTTATAATTATTGTGCACTCCTGTATTTACTTATTGAATAATTGCACATTTAAAATCCACAAACTTTTTATCAGGTAATTACATCAGATGGAAAAATTGTAAATGGAAGATTAACTCCGTGAGTAACTATACATGAGTGATTTCAGAGCATTTCAAATTTTCGCAATGGGCGGCTTCATTCATAGGGAAATGCCCGCAAGTATTTAAATCATCTTCAGGGAATTTGAAAGTTTGAATAGTTTGAAGCCTTTTTAAACGTTCATAGTTTGAAGAAAGCGCTCTATTTGTTTAATACGGGGAAGAAATACAATGACCATACTCCCATTAATTTCAAAAAGTGGTTCGTGTGTTGTTATTTTATTTTTTGTGCAAGCAGTGATACGCTTTTCACGCCGTAATCTTTTGATGCACCTTTTGCTGATTTGGAAATGAAGCCATAAGCATCATTGTTTCTTACCCAAAGCACTTCCATTCCTGCATTTTCAATAACCTGTCTGTAATCATCCTGTTGGCTGGCGCCGCCGATACAGGCTGCCCATAGTGTTGAATTGCAGGTAATATTTTCAGGAAGCTGCTTTTCAGTAACGATGTCCGCAATTACCATTCTTCCTCCCGGTTTAAGAACACGGGATATTTCTGCAAATACCTTTTCTTTATAGGGAGCAAGATTGATAACACCATTGCTGATAACTGTATCAAAACTTTTATCGGGAAATGGAAGACTTTCGATATAGGATTTATGAAAAGAAACATTATCAAACTGATGTTCTTTGCGGAGGCGTTCAGCCTTTTCAAGCTGTTCATCGGTCATATCAACACCGGCAATGTTGCCAGATGCGCCAACTTTCAAAGCGGCTATAAAAGCATCCATTCCTGAACCACTTCCCAGATCCAGTACCCATTCGCAATCTTTAATATTAGCCATATCAAAATAATATCCGACTCCTGCAAATGATTCGATGGATGCGGCAGGGATGCGGTCAAGATCGGTTTTATCGTATCCCAGCTTTTCAGCAAGCTTTCTGCCCATTTCAAAATGATACTCGCCTTCGGGATGCAGGGCAACATCCCGGTACATAGACTTTACCTTTTGTTCAAGGTCGATGGTATCAAGCTTTTTAGCTGAAAGTGGTTCCATAACAATGGTTTATTTTTTTAAAAGGTAGTATTCCCGAAACTCCTGATATAAATAATACGAGGAGAATTTTTATTGGTATTAATGCAGTTTCTTGCCAGGTTGTCGTTATTTGTTTAGATATGTTATTTGATGATTATTAAAGTTAGGAGACAAGCGATTCGAAATAAACGGAAATGAATAATTGGTAGCCTGGGTGATGACCAGTGGCGTGTCCTGATTTCCTAACGGCAAGGTTTCCGGTGAAAACCCCCCGGCGGACAAAAAAACTAACCGCCGCGAACATAGGATGGCTACTGCCGATCAGTTTTGCATTGCGCATATTTTTTTCGACTCAGGCTAAATTAATTTTAGTTGTAAGGCATCATTAAAAGAGGCTTAAGATGTCAATCAAATAACAGAATTTTCAGACTTTTGATTAATGAAAGATTTGTTTCCACTCTATTCTATTGGTGACTTTATTAATCAACCCAATAGTACAACAGAATTTGAAATCACTCATTTTGAAGAAATGAACGAGCCCGATGTCGATGATGTTCACAAGCACATTTTTTATGAAATTCTTTGGGTAGATGAAGGAAGGAGTTGTCAAACCATCGATTTTCAATCGTATGAATTAGAGCCGAAAAGTTTGTTTTTTATCTCTCCGGGCCAGGTTCATGAATTCGAAGGATGGCAAGGATTAAAAGGTGGAACAATCATGTTTACGGAGGATTTCTTTCTTCAAAACCAGCAAAACAAGGACAAATTATTTGAGCTTAGCTTTTTAGATAATGTTTATTTTAATCCGAATCTATTGTTGGGATGCGAGGAGTACGCCTCTTTTAGAAATTACATCGATTTATTAATCGCTGAAAAAAAGCGAGCTAACCCTGTTACTGGAATTCTGCAGTCACTCTTGCATATTTTGCTTTTACAAGTTCAGCGCAGCATTGAGATCCATGAGAGAGTAAATCTGTCTAAGCGAAATATTATAATATTTAAACAGTTCAAAAATATTCTTGAAAAAAATTTTACGCAATCATTCACTGCAAGCGATTATGCCAGGGAATTAAATATAACTCCACATCATTTAAACCGTGTTGTAAAAGAGATTGCAGGAAAAACGGCGGGCAACGTCATAAAATCGAGAAGTATCCTGGAAGCAAAACGCCTGCTTTCATTTACGGATCTTTCAGTGTCTGAAATAGCCTCTCATCTCAATTATTTTGACTCTTCTTATTTTTCTAAGATGTTCAAAACAGCAACGGGGAAAACTCCAATTCAATTTAAAATGGAAATGTCCGGGAAATACCGAAAAGAGAAGGTTTTATTATAACAGATCAGTTACCGGAACCTCCACCTTTGCATTATTAAAAAATTAAAAATTTAAATGCAAATGACAACAAATTATCAGGAAGGATTACTAAAACTCAATGGAGAGCTGGCGTCAATGCTGCCAGCAGAAATATTGGAGGAGTTCGATAAGGACTCTAAAGAGATGCAGGCAGACTTTAAACAAGTTATAAAGCTAAGCAAAGGAGAAAAAGCCCCCGACTTTACTTTGCCTAACGCTACTGGCAAGCCGGTGAATTTATACGGCATTTTAAGTAAGCATACAGTGGTGTTAGTGTTTTACAGGGGAGAATGGTGTCCCTATTGTAACCTGCAGCTTTCGATTCTTCAGAAGGATCTGAATAAGTTTAAGGAACAGGGCGCTGAAATCATTGCTATCTCTCCACAAAACCCGGATTCGACTCTTTCGATCTCTGAAAAGCAAAACCTGGAATTCGAAGTGTTGAGTGATGCGCACAACAAAGTAACAAAACAATATACCCGGGTATTTAAAATGTCAGATCCCATCCTGACTGTCATGAAGAATCTGGGTTATGATTTTGATTCTTACTATTCAGATGATTCGAAAGAAATACCGGTTCCTGCCGTATTTGTCATCGCAAAAGATGGTACCGTGTTGTTCGCAAAATCAGAGGGTGGAGATTATCGCCATAGGGTGGAAACAGAAGAAATTCTAGATTTATTACTTCTTACTGGCAGGCAAGTAGCGGCAGCTTGAGTTTTGTAAAGGATCAGCGTTTTCAATTTCTATAAGATTGATTTGTTTTATCCCGGATCAAAGATTGAAATGCTGATCTTTTCTTTTTGTAATTCCGTGTCACCCCACACTTCCTGGCAACAGCAGGCTGGGTATGAATGATCAGTTCGTCTCACGATCGAAACCAACCGTTTCACGATACATCTGCAGTGAAATATCTGTGTTGATTCTATTTAGCTTTGTTCAATATTTCAAAGCGAATAATTATGGATACAAAAATGCAAAAACGCAAATTAGGGAATAGCGGCCTGGAAGTCTCAGCTATCGGGCTGGGTTGTATGGGTATGAGCTTTGGCTATGGCCCTGCCGCCGACAAAAAAGAAATGATTGCTCTTATACGGAAAGCGGTAGAACAGGGTGTTACCTTTTTCGATACAGCGGAAGTGTATGGTCCGTTCACCAACGAAGAACTGGTGGGTGAAGCACTGGAACCTTATAAAGGAAAGGTTGTAATTGCCACTAAGTTCGGATGGAAACCATCTCCTAATGACACTTCGAGATGGACTAATCTTGATAGCCGCCCGGAACATGTCAAACAAGTGGCAGAAGCTTCATTGAAAAGATTAAAAGTGGATGTTATAGACCTGTTCTATCAGCACCGGGTTGACCCAAACGTGCCGATTGAAGAAGTAGCTGGTGCTGTGAAGGATCTGATACAGGAAGGGAAGGTGAAGCACTTCGGTCTTTCTGAAGCCGGGGCAAATACCATTCGCCGGGCACATGCCGTGCAACCTGTTACAGCTTTGCAAAGCGAATATTCATTGTGGACGAGAAATCCTGAAGCGGAAATATTACCCACCCTCGAGGAACTGGGAATTGGCTTTGTTCCATTCAGCCCGTTGGGTAAAGGTTTCCTCACTGGTAAGATGAATGAAAATACCAAGTTCGACAGTACAGACTTTCGTAACCAGCTTCCACGATTTACGCAAGAAGCTCTTAAAGCAAACCAGGCATTGACTGATTTACTTGCCAAAGTTGCTGAACAGAAGAATGCAACACCTGCACAAATTGCATTGGCATGGTTGCTTGCACAGAAACCCTGGATCGTTCCGATCCCCGGCACTACGAAACCGCACCGTCTCACAGAGAATAACGGGGCTGCATTTATTGAACTTACACCTGATGACCTCAGTGAAATCGAAAGTGCTTCCTCAAAGATCAAGGTTCAGGGAGCTCGTTATCCCGAACACATAGAGCGGATGACTGGTCTTTGATATTAGAATAAGTTTTGATCGTTTCCTATTGATTTAAAATAAATGATCATGAATACATCAGAAAATCAAAACACCATCTTTCCAAAAGGTGAAAAAGCTCCGGCTGATTATTTCACCGGCACAGACCCCGGGCGGACACAACTTATTAAGTTATCACAGTCATTGTAATTCAAATAAAGGGCAATTAGTTTCATCGTTCTTAGTTCCACTTCCATTATGTAGAATAATGCAAAAAATATCGCTTATTGCAGTTTTTTATAAAGCCCAGGTCCGAAGCCCGATCCAACCATTCTGCCATAAAATAGCCGAAATGAAAAACAACGAAATACTTGTAAGCAATAAATAATATGCAAACCAGCGCTTATTCTGTTTGCTAAATATCCTGATTGAAAAAAATAAACTTGCGATCGAAGCAATACCAAAAGCAGAGGTTCCTGAAAAAATAATCATGGTACGCAAATTAATTGTATCGAGCTCAGCTAACTTATAAGTATAGTTTTGTACTTCAAGTAAATTCAATACTGCCCACACAAATAAACCTAACCCTATCATAGGTATAACTC
>Ga0184636_1000400_pt1 | contig 10501 bp, 12 predicted proteins | sample PLM3_60_b2_FD_133164 | JGI IMG/M metagenome (GOLD analysis project Ga0184636, IMG submission 133164) | Groundwater sediment microbial communities from an aquifer in East River, Colorado, USA - PLM4_90_b2 | ecosystem: Environmental > Terrestrial > Soil > Riparian zone | place: USA: East River... | reverse complement strand
GAGATACCGGTTGTCGGGTGACAGCGCCAGCTCGAGCGATTTTCTAATCGATACGCTCCCCTGAGAATCGCAGAGCGCCGTTCTTACATGTGTATGTCCGAAAAATCCGAGATTCAAGGCGCCGGGCAACCCGGCAAGCGACTGAAAGTTGGCCTCAACGTCATCGCGGAACAGAATATATCGGTTGGTATTGTGGATGGAACCGTGAAATAAAAAATAGTTACGCACCCTCTTTTCACGCGGCAGATCCAGGAGAAAGGACCTGTTCTCTTCTGTCAGTTGTTCACGGGTCCAGAAAAGCGCCCTCCGTGCGAGCTCATTGAATCGGTCAGGCTCTTCCAGCCCCGATGCGCAGGCATCGTGATTGCCGAGTACGCTCACAATCTTTTCTTTCCGCAAGATGTCAACACACTCGTTCGGATTCGCATTGTATCCCACGATATCACCGAGGCAGACGATCCCATCGACGTTGAACGCATGGATCCGCTCAAGCACGGCCTGCAACGCTTCGAGATTCGCGTGGATATCTGCAATGACGGCAATATGCATGGAACACCTGCGGGGACGCAATTCGTCACTGTGCCCTGATAATCTATTGTAGCAAATCCAGGCAGCGGTAAGTTGTGATATTATTGATACGAGGAATGCGTCGTACCGGAGAAGGACCGGAGGAGGAGATCATGCCGTCATATGATTATGCATGCAGGGACTGCGGGAAGGATTTCCTGATTTTTCTCTCGCTCAAAGAGAGGGAGGCAAAGCCGAAGATCACCTGTCCCCATTGCGGGAGCGACAACGTCGGAAAAAAATTTACGGCATTTTTTGCCAAAACGAATAAAAAGTCATGATCGGACGCTCGTTCCCGATCATGCAAACCGTCATTTTTTTACCAACTTTGTCCCTGCGGCAGGTTCTGATGCATCAGCTTTTTCCTGCGCAAGCAGTGCGGCGCCACAAAGGTCCCGCAGCTGCTTGATCCGTCAACGGCATCGCACTTTGGAAACCTCGCGTATTTGCATTCAAGGTCGCAGAATTCCACCTTGTTCATAGTACCTTCAAAACGATCTTCCCCCGTGCCCTACCTGTTTGGCTGTACGCCAGCGCGTCTTTGATCTGGTCCAGGGGGAAGACCTTGTCAATAACGACCTTGAGCCTCCCCGTCTTGAGCTGTTCGCACATCCACTCCATATCAGCCTCCCGCTGGCTCACCATCATGGTTGCGGCCTTTTTCCCCGGCAGTAGTGTCGTAATAAATATGTTCCAAAAAATAGAAGGGGTCGGCAAGGTATTTACATAGACACCGCGTTCGGTCAATGATCTTTTGCATTCCCCGAAGGACCGCGATGAGACGGCATCAAAGATACAATCATATCTATCCGTGGTTTTAGTGAAATCCTGTTGATGATAATCAATGACATGGTCCGCACCCAGTCTTTTCACCAGACCGGCATTGGCCGCACTGCAAACAGCAGTAACTTCCGCGCCGAGAATCTTTGCGATCTGCACCGCAAAGGTCCCCACTCCGCCTGATGCACCATTGATCAGCACTTGCTTGCCCGGAGCGATGCCTCCCTTGTCCCGGATCGCCTGGAGCGCGGTCAGACCCGCAATGGGAAGAGTTGCGGCGTCCTCGAAAGCCACCAACTCTGGTTTTAGAAAGACGGCCTGTCCCCTGACCGTGACATATTCCGCATATGCGCCGAGCCGCATACCTGCATTGGCGATGACAGCGTCACCTGCTCTAAACTTCTCCACGAGACTTCCCATTTCCACGATCTCGCCTGAGCATTCTATGCCGAGGACCTTCGGGAACCTGCTGCCGATGAGTATCTTCGCCTGCCCTTCCCGGACCTTCCAGTCAACGGGGTTCACCCCTGCCGCATGGACACGGATCAAAACCTCATCGGGCTTGATAGCAGGCTTAATTACTTCCTGTACTTCGAGCACATCATTTCCGCCGTATGTATTGAACACGACCGCCTTCACAGTATCCTCCGGTAAGAAGCGTGACTCGGGTGAAATCTGCTGTTCCCGTTTGCCCGCCAACCGATCGGGATGCACGGTTGATGTGCTGACCTGTGTGCATATTTGCAAGACGCGCACTTTTACGTGGTCATCATTTTTTACGGACCATAGCCGAAAACATGCTGAAAGAAGCAAACTGTCTTTTCCTGCTGAGTGATGCTCTTTTCAGGGAAAAACAGCATGCAATGGGGAGGGGACCAACATATCGATAACGTCAACAGGACCGCTCTAACGAGAACGATCCGTCGAACAGGTTGTAGTCATACAACGATTTTCTCTATTAAGCCATTCTGACTTCCCGGTACAATTTTCCTCAAATGGACTCTAGGCTTTCCGCTTTTCGGGGCAGCCCGTTAACTGCTGCAGAGTCCGGAAATAAGGTTGCATCCGCGGCAGCGATGCATGCTAGTATTCAGCGGGCTTATCTGCAGGTACATCTTTGGGCGCATCTATGGGCGTATCTGCAGGCAGATCTGAGGGTGCAGCTTGCTGGCAACTAGATAAACAACTCTTGTTGACCTCCTGGCCTTCCTGCAAGCACTGAGCACGCGCCTGATCAGTATCGTCACCAGTTGGGCAGTTTGCTGCCCTTGATGCTGTTTCGCTGGTACATCTCGTTTGACACTCCGCAATGGACTCTGCAAAGCTTATAGCAGGCAGAAGCAGCAGTATCCCGAACATAGCGAGAATCAAGATTGATCGCATTGTCCCTCCTGTTTTTTAGTAGACGGAATTATTGGGTGTATGTCAATATTGTTTACCTTTTTTTCGCGCAAACTTCTGCTCACGTAGACGCAGTGCACATCGAGATGACCGGCGATCAATCGTTGAGTGTATCCGTACTTCTCAATGGCCTCGGCTATCTTCCTATCCCGCTCGCTTTTATCCTGAGTATACCCTCGGTCAATATTTTGTCAAGCTAAGGACCATTGGCAATCCGGTGGCTCTTGGGTATCTCCGGAACAGCCTTGCGTCTATTAAGATGAGCGGGAAGTGATGTGATTCACCCCGTTAGAGATCACAATTACCGTAATTAGATTGATGGAAAACGATAGCTTGAATGCTACGGGGATATCAAATCAAGCAGAAAGAAGACCTGTTATTCTCTAACGGGTAAACGGCGCCGGAATATTCTATGCGTAGGGACGGGCCATGAAGTGGGATTAACAGAAGTTTTGTTGAAAGTTAAACAATTTAGACGAGACCCCATGATGTTCTTAAATGGGTGACTCTCAAAGCTCCTGATCCTCAAGGCTCCTTGATTGACCTACCCCCTTCCATCGTGCCAATTTGAGGTTATTGCGTTCTAGCGCGTCACTATTTTTGTCAAGCGAAAGAAGGTCTTACCAATTCCAGTTCACGCCACCACGCCCGCCGCGCACAGGCCATAAGAACCCCAGCACCTGTGGGTTGCCACCTTTGGCGGCCAATCCGGCGCCGCCGCTACCGAGATTGACGAACCAGGCAGCAGCGGACGGGTTTTCATGGTTGGTACTGGTCCAATATGCCCACACGCCCTGTCCGAATTGGACCGATACGAATGGATGGCCAGTCGGGAGTGAGGGGTTTGTTCGGCGTGTGTCAATCAAACTCGACAATTCCTCCACAGTTGGTAGCCGCCAGCCTATTCGATTGACAATTTGCAGCTCCCGGCAAGTCGTATTGGCATCGAGCCAGTTCAATGCAGTGCCCTTAAGGTTGGCGTTTCTTGGCCATATTAGGCCCGTTTCCTTGTCCAGCACCAGATCGTCTCCCGGATTGCTCGTGCCACCGGGGTTGTAGATGGCGAAACGGTTGTTTAGCTTGTGGTCAATCCAAACAACCGAAGAGTCTGTTCCGTCGATGAATAGTTCCCAGATGGGTTTGTGCATAATCTTTCCTCCTTTTAATGAGAAGAAGTTACTTATTCAGTATAATAACTGGACGTTAACACAAGAAAAGGGACCTGTCAATACGACGATTTGGAGGCAAGGGGTCAATTCTTTGCGGGCTTTTGCCCAAAGCGCTTTTCACAATCAAGCACTTTGATAAAAACAGTCTTGAAGGTTCTCGATCGGTGAGCATTCGAAATATTAGGGTCAGGAAATATTGGGGTAAGGTCCATATTGTTTACCTTTTTTTTCGCGCAAACTTCTGCTCACGTAGGCGCAGTGCACATCGCGCCGACCATCTCTTCCCGTTTGTTGGAAATTGTTCTTGTCCCACTTTTAGCCTTGTGAACACGATGGATTATCCGCCTCAATTCAACAAGTCAGCGACGTCCCGCCGATCCAATATTGGCGGCAGGGAAGAAAGGGGGTGTCTTTAACTTTGAAATAGAGATTCTTAATTACGAATAATAGATGAACCGTTTTCTATGTTGTCGAATGAAGCATTTCATTAACACTTGCATCAGCAAATCGCCGTGCAATTGCGTGGAATGTAGCGTGTATCTCCCCAAAAGCGTCGATGAGTTGTGGATCGAATTTCGAACCACGTCCGGCCAGAATGATTTCTACGGCTTTTTCGTGAGAAATGCCTTCTTCGTATGGACGGCCCGATATGAGAGTATCATACACGTCGGCTATCGCCATAATTCTCCCGGACAAAGGAATCTCCTCACCTTTGAGTCCGTTTGGGTATCCTTTCCCATCCCAGTGTTCATGATGAGATACCGCCATTTCTCCCGCGACTCTTAAAAAAGAAGTATCCCCAAGTTTAACCTGTGCGGCGTCGATGATTCTTTTGCCATACTGCGTGTGCTTCTTTATCTCTTCGAACTCTTCGGTGGACAGTCGCCCTGGCTTAAGCAGAATGTGATCTAGTACGCCTACCTTACCTAAGTCATGAAGTGGTGCGGACTGAATAAGGTGCTCAATATAGGCGTCATTCAAAGTGTCTGCATATGCCGGTTTGTTTCTGATATGCTCGGCAAGGGTCCTTACATAGCTGCGGGTTCGTTTGATGTGGCCGCCTGTTTCCGGATCTCGCGTTTCGGTGATGTTGGCAATAGTTTCAATCATTGCTTCCTGCGTCGTCAGTTGTAGCCTGGTCTTTTCCTTCAGCAGCCGCTCTTCATGCCAGAAATCGATAAACGATAATAAGGAAAAATTTGAAGTAGTGGCCAGTAGAGGGTAGAGCGGAGAAAGATAAATCCCGTTTCGAAAGAGGAAAACAGGCAGGGTTACCGCGACCAACGCAAAGAGAAAGAAAAAAGTCAGATTTGCAACTGCCTTGTAGCGAACAAAAAGAATTGTTGAAAGCAACCCGAAAAAAATAATGGCAATAAATTCATACATAACAGCAGCCTTCGGCCGCACAAGAAAATCACCTTGCAAAATGGCATCGATGATGTTCGCATGCACCTCTGCCCCAACCATCGTCGGGTCGGTTGGCGTAGCGCGGATATCCATCAAGCCGGGCGCTGCCGCTCCAATAATCACGATGTGTCCTTCAATATCCAGAATTTCGGTTGTGCCGTTCAGAATATCAGAAGCCGGGATGTGGCGATATGTTCCGTGTGGACCGAGAAATGGAATCAGGAAGGATCCTTTGTGTTCAAGCGGGATCTCAACGCTTTCAAGAGAGAGACTTTCTGTTCCTGCCTGGCCAACAGTCAATACCATGTGTTCAGGCTTGGCGGCTGAAAGAAGCACGGCTAAAGAGAGGTGGGCATAGAATCGACCATCGTATTCCATTAAGAGAGGGACTCTGCGAATAATTCCGTCGTGATCCGGTTTTATGTTGATAAAACCTGAAGCTGGAGTTGCCTCGGCGAGCGGCTGATATATGCAGTCGACAGAAGACGGTTTGAAAAGGCCGTTCACAGAATCCGGCACCTCGTCTTCCTTCCTGAGCAATACATTGACTGGATGAAGTGTGCATCTTTTTTCACTATCCTCCCCAAATGAAAACTGGTATCCAAGCGCAAAAGGACCTTTTCTGAGCGCCTCCGCCAGCAGCGCATCATTGTCGATATATTGTCGGGGGACCCCTGAGAGGCTGACCGTGTAGTTGAAATCTGCCGAAATATTCTTTTGTATATTGCGCAGCGAACTTCTGTCGGGTTCGGCAAACAGGATATCAACTCCGACACTTTTGGCTCCCATTTCGCGCAATTTGTCCAACAACTGTGCTATCCGGTATCGCGGCCACGGCCATTGTCCATACTGTGCAAGGCTTTTTGTATCTATATCAACAATAACGATACTGCCGGATGCGGTGCGTCCAGAACGCGATTTGAGCAGGGTGTCGTAAATTTTAAGGTCGAGCATCGAAAGCAGGACTGGCTGGAATAAATATAAGAAGGCTGCAACGCAGGTCAACGCAATCCCGCAGAGAATAATGAGCGCGTGTTCCCTGCTCTTTTGGATCCACCGGACATGGAAAGATTGTCGTCGTAAAGCGTGCATTATGGCGGGCTATTTTACAACCACTTCAACTCTGCGATTACGTGGTTCTCTCACATTGTCCCCCGTTGGTATAACGGGATCCCGCTTTCCGTAATATCTGAGTTCCATCTGACCAGAACGAATGCCGTGAGAAAGAAGTACGTCCCGGACAGCCTCGGAGCGGGCGGATGACAATCTCATGTCGTACTCATCGTCCCCGGTTGTATCTGTATGGCCAATAATACTTATTTCATAAAAATCTCTTTTATCGACTAACGACAGGATTTCAGGAATTAAAGGCTTTGACTCGGTAGTCAGTTTCGTTGAGTTGTTCAAAAAATATAAAAGAAATCTGACCGGCTCCAGAGGAAGGGCTTTGATGGAATCAGTGAAGAGTGAATCAATTCGGGTTTGGTCTATCTTTTTTGGATCAGACGGGCTCTTCCCAAATCCGGTGACCTCTACCATAGTATTTGGAACGGTAAGCGTCTTAGCCCCACCCCTGGTAGAAACTGTTAGTTGTCCAACCTTACCATCGGCATCCTGAACAAGAACAACCGTGTCCTTTACGGTTGCACAACCTGATATGATCAGCAATACCAGGAGAACAAAAAGATTACCCCGCATCTCATTGCATGCTACTCTTACTGGTACGATAAAGAATTGGGAGTAGTTAGTCTTCATTAACTTTAATATTGAATGTAGTGCCACGGATACCAATTGTAGATGTCGGGGTCTCAAGGATGACGGACTCCGGCGATAGCTTTGTCATCTTTCCTGAAACAAATGAGGCAGTCCCTTTTGTCAGCTTATTAACCATGGAGAATTGCCCCTGGGCCGGCTTAAAAACGAACTTCTTTAAATCCAGGCGAGAGTTCGGTCCAAGGCTTATTCTTGAGTTGTCCTTGAAAATGATTCCCACCGAGGCATTCGCACCTGTTTTAACGGTATCATTTGGGTATACGGGAGTGCCATCTTCAGCTTTTACGATGTTTCCGGACCGTTCAATGAGAACGTCTCCTATCTTCTTTCTCAGACTTCCGGAAGAATCATCTGCAGCGGTGACAACAGTTGCAAGGAGAACTACAATAAGAAGTATCAGGGAAAGAATCTTACTCATAGAAACCTCCATTGCGCATATCTAGCATCTCGATATGGGATTGCGGTCTCAACTGCTGCAAATAAGATTATATCACCAGTAACATTTGTCAGTACGGTTATTCTATTTTCCACCATCATTAATCTTTTTTATGCTTAACATTCTCTTTTCAGCATTTTCTACATTTTTCAGATTCTACCGCGATACATGGAACATGTCAATGACTTTGAGACATAAGCAATTACGATAGCCACTGGTAATTAGATTTCGATTTGGAAAGGAGGGCTTTTTTGTGCCGGCAAGGAAATCAAGGGATTGAGCGAGTGAGCCACTGAGCGCAACCAGGCTTGGTTCGACTTCTTTGTGTACCCCCGGCATGGGGGCAGTTCAGAGCTTTGGGAACCGTATGCGACTGACCATTAGTGAGCCGGATACCGCGAAAAGCAGCACAATCGGATGAAGCGTGAAGCCGGCAATCATGACCTGTCCGAACCAGAGGGACTCGCGTAATGCGCCCTGTGAGGCGGCCCCGATCATCAACATTACCAGCAGCAGCGACGTTGGGATAGGAGTTCCTTCGAAGTACTTCACTTTGCCCCCGCCCTCGGACAGCGCCTCGGCCGTAATGTTGTAGCGCGCCAAGCGGGAGACTCCGCACGCAACAAAATAGGTCAAGACGATACGGTCGTATAAACCCTGCATGCCGCAACCGTACCCGATCACGGCCGGGGCTACACCGAAAGAGATGACATCAGCGAGAGAGTCAAGCTCACGACCCATTCCAGAAGTTTTCTGTCGCCACCGGGCAATCCGTCCATCCAAGACATCGAAGACTAAAGCGGCAAAGACCATCCCGCACGCAAAGTAGACATGCATGATGTCGGTCGTTTGCAGATACGTCAGCATGGAAAACAATGCCCCCGTGCCGCAGACCGCGTTTGCCAGTGTGAACCAGTCGGCAAGATGGAATTCTCGAATCATGGAGAAGGGCTTACGCGGTTTATGTATCTTCATTGCAATCAGAATCTCCCACTGTGTTAAGAAGTTATGACGCCGAACGCGCGCTTCCCGGCCGGGAGAACGCGCAATGAGATGAACGGAACCCGTCCCGATAAGTCCGAAAATCCGATAGTAGTCCGGCAGATGAACATGATGACTATTCAAACCAACAAGTGCATGTTCATAAATTGTCGCAACTATATGCCTGTTTTACATTTGTGTCAACAATATCAAATGGTATTTTACCGGTAGCTGTTAACGAGTTCGGATTGCCACTTAATGTGTTTAGAAAGAATGGAAACAGCAACAGATAATGAAAGAACTCCTCGCATTCTGGCCTTACCGGTGTATGAAAGATAAACGATCACAACGATTATTACGATAGCTGCGATGATCAACTGCCAAGTGCTTTTCATATTATTTTATCGTCCCTGTATACTTCTTCACCTCATAACAGCATTCCGGACGAATATATGCCCGGTGCGTAATCATTTCAATGATTTCGGTTCGCTATTTTTTGGATAGATACTGTCGAATACAGGTTGTAACTTTAGGTCATTGAGGATCACTTCTCGACCTTTGACATTTTTCTCCGAACGTACTCATGCTTGTCAAGCATTGTGAATTTACCCCTATAGTACTCCCCCAAAATATTTTTTGATAGTTAGGTTATGGGTTGGAGAACCGATTCAGGGAAAAACCTTTCTATCTCCAAATGTATTTCCCTTGAGGTGAACGGTTTCTTTAAAATACCCTCTGCGAGATGGAGGACTTTCTGCGAATCTTCTTCATCTTTTGCCCTCAAGAGCACCGCAATAATCGGGATATTGTTGAATGCTTCCTGTTCCTTGACACGGCTGATGAATTCAAGACCGCTCATGTGAGGTTGCATATGCATATCGACAATAAGAAGATTTATATCAGGGTTTAGGGCAAGTTGATTCAGCCCCTCCTGTCCATTGAGAGCTGAAAGAACAGGACATTTGTATCTCGCCAAAGTTATCTGATAAATTTGATGAATTGCAGGCGAGTCATCAACAACAAGAATTTTCTTTAACACAATAAATGGGACTCCTTTAACAAAACGAGAATAATCCCTACTATTGCAGAGTGGGGATAATAAGATTAATGCGAAGCAATGTCAATGTTATTAATAGAGGATATTGGGTTCGAAGGCGGATTGTACGGCGACGGGATATTCTATGCAGAGGGAACGGGCCATGAAGTGGGATCAACAGAAGTTTTGTTGAAAATCAAACAATATAAAACTGATACCAAGATGTTCAGGATAGCTATTTAAGCAGAATGACAGTTCGAGTCTTTTACGGTTCCCCAACGGTGACGAATCTGAGCAATGGAAAGAAATTATATCTTTATTACGTCATGCGCTTCAGTTGTGAGCAAAGCGAATCTGCTGGAAACGCTTGTTCGATAGCTCTGTCTACTCAGTTGCCAATTACCCAACTCCACAGAAGCGCGGTCACCAGATAGTAGACTAGAATCGACAGGACAGCCCAGAGCATGACCGCCCCTATGGCCAACGTCGCGTTGAACACTACTTCCGCGGCTGTCTTGCGAATCTTGCTCGCGGCGAGCCAACGAACGACCCTAATCGAGCGAAGATGCCCCTGCAAAGCATCTTTGATTTTCCCAGGCAATTCACCTGTAACCCTCCGTAGACAGACCACCGCTGCGAGCGCGAGGGCACCGCTTGGACATGTCGAAATAAGAAGGATTAAGCCGCGTGGTAATGGCTCATGCTGCATGACTGTGCGAGAAAGCAGCGGCACTCCCAGAGCGCCTAGGGCGGAGATGACAAACCCAAGATACGTCAGCAGACGCACAGCGGGAGCCGAGTAGTGGAGACGGCCGGGCGGGACTGGATACTTGAAGAGGGACTTGAATGTCGCTTCACTCGCCATGGCGCCACCCGCATGCTGTGCAGCTAGTTTCCATCGGTACCAGTGATTTTGGGCCGAGTTGCGTCAGTTGTCTCCAACCGTTATGG
>Ga0184636_1000399_pt1 | contig 10504 bp, 11 predicted proteins | sample PLM3_60_b2_FD_133164 | JGI IMG/M metagenome (GOLD analysis project Ga0184636, IMG submission 133164) | Groundwater sediment microbial communities from an aquifer in East River, Colorado, USA - PLM4_90_b2 | ecosystem: Environmental > Terrestrial > Soil > Riparian zone | place: USA: East River... | reverse complement strand
TCGACTTTGAACTGGTCATCCTCGGTGCCGCTCAATAACTTCATGTCGTTCAAAATATCCAATTGGAAAAAATGATAAATGCGATTACGGCTGGTATCTTCAGACATCGTCGTCATTGTGAAAAAAGGAGTGTTAGGTCTTCGAACAAACGATCTAATGATTTGTTGACCACTCATGTTTGGAAGCTGAGTGTCTAGGAATTCAATGGTTGAGCTGGATATTCTAATTCGGTAAATGGCTCTCTCTTTCTCCGCTGGATAATGAACTTCCCATTGCCCGCTAATTAGTGATACGTCATTCATAGATTTCCACTGTTCTAATTCATATGAAATGTCATTCCTTTGATTTGTAATTGAGAGAACCCTATTTTTTTCCTCTTCGTATTCTTTAAGAATTTTGCTCTCTTTTTCAAGTACTTCCTGTAGAAGAGTAGTTCGATCGTGGTAAATGTTTCTTAATTCAACATATTTAGCGATCGATATTTTGCTTGTCTTTGATAAGGACAAGTTCCAAGAATTTCCCCAAGCCCTAATCCAAGAGTTGAAAGCAAGAATGCAGTTGCGGATAAAAGGGAATATGAAAGTATATAGTAAGGCGAAAATGAGGGGTTTCCATAGAGTGCTTGAAATGTTCAAATTTTTTGTAACAAAATCAAGGTATGAGCTATAACCGTCAATTCTTAATTCCTGATTGCTATAAAAAAATAATCCTATTATTATCTTCCAATTAAAAATTATCCACGATAAGAGAAATGAGTAAAATAATGGATTGGAAAGTCTTTCTATTAATTCCTTGAAAAAATCAGAAAATTTGTCCATTGGCTTGATTTGAAACGAAAGTTACGTATAGCTTTCCATACAAATTCAGGGCTTTCCGAAACTACATATATGTTGTGAATCGTCCAGCCCGGAAAAACTCAAATTAAAAAATGAAGATGAAGTTCAGTTATACAGCTGATATTCATTCGTTCAACCCCAACCACAGCTGATAAGCGAATTGACCCGTCCTGAAAAAAGTTTGCATGTTAGTGCAGAAAATCGAATGCCCTGCTGTTCTTGTCGTCAACTAGACTTTTGAATCGGTTTTTCAGTGTATTGGGCTAGAATATCCTCGATGGTCAACTGATGCATACCTAGATATTTTTCAATTTGAGATTCAGTAATCGTTGTTAGATCCCTCGTTCTTCTTAGTGTCCGATTAAATAAGAAAACTCGAATTTAGGATTGTTATGGTTAGTCTGCGACTAACCATCAGGCTCAAAGAGCCTGTCCATGCTACAAGAAAATTAAGTCAAGCAATCCACATTTCTTTGTGTGAAAATAATCCTTCGCACTACTGTAAAGATAGTGTTCCGGTTTTTCCACAATGCCAGCCTCAACCGGATTATTATGGATGTAATTTATTTTTTGAAAAGCAAATGCAGGACTGTATATTTCCTGTGGGTGATTATCCTGTCTCCAAAATTGGTAAGTTTTGTTCCTGCTATTTTTTTCACCTTGTTCCAAAAAAATTTTTAGCATCCACTCCCGCCTGCTTTCATGTTCGTTTTGCTGAATGTCGTTTATCAACTTTTTGCTCGTGTATTTTTTAAAGTCTCTGAGGATATCACTGAGATCATGGTTTTTGGCTGAGGCAATCAGATGCAAGTGGTTGGTCATAATACACCAGCAATGTAACATTAAACCCTTTTTGTTTTGACAATGCTTTATGCTTTCCAAAACTATATCACGATACTGTTTTCTTGTAAATACATCTACCCATTCAACTACCGAAAATGTGATAAAGTGGATAGCTGCTTTATTCCGGATTTTATAACCGCCAGGAAGCATATTTTTCGAGTAAAATACAATTCAGCTTTTAGTAACCAATGATTAAAAAACCGTAAGCTGGTAGTTTTTTACTTTAATTGGAGAGTGCCACCCCCGCACATGCGGAGTTGATGCTGAGCTACAAGCTCAGCATAACATCCTATAATTTTTATTTTCTTTAGTGCCTCAGAACACTAAGCACAACGGGGGAATGAAAACAAAGAATTTTGCTCAAAATTATATTCAGAAAAGTCAGTTTTCAGCTTCCCGTTTCCTTCTGTAACCCAAATAAGTGAATAATAATTATTCCGTTGCAAATGGTCGAAATAACTATTGTCCTCAAATGAAAATAGTTTGAATGCAAGATTGCCATTTTGCTTATTTACTAAAGTGAATGTAGTTTGATTTGCCATTGTGCAAAATAATCATTTTAATTTACGATCAGCTCCCTCGATTAGGAAATCAAGAGTTTAAATTGTATTGGCGTATTCATTTCTTCTGTCTTTTTATTAAGTCATGCGGCGGCTAAAAATTATCCTGCAAAACAATATGAGCAACCTCTTTCCTGTGCACGATTGATAGCCCAAATACCTGCAGGCACTACTTTGATGCCTGGCAATATTCCGCTTACCCAATCTTTCTTTACTTCGGCTGCATCGAGGTTCATTGTTTCTGCTACAACACCACTGTACACAGTTAAAGCCATATCGCAGGCACAAAACAGCACACCACTGCTCTGCAATTCATTGATTCCAATTGGTACAACACCTACACCCGGAATTTTAAAATCGCCTTGCTTAGGTTTCGAGAAAGGATTACGTGTCGAAGGCTTTTTTGTTTTAGGATCTTCAGCCTTGAATACTTCACCGAAATTATATTTAGTCCATAAGCGATCTTCCATGGCATAAGGTATAGCAGTGTGGCGGAGTACTACAACTATACTACAATTCTTTTCCGCTGTGCCGGTAGCTGCATTGGTTACGAGGAATATTCGTGGCCAGGCAAAAGGAAAAATTTCATTAGGGTGCGGAACATCGAATACAATGCGATGCTTACCTTTTATTTGTTTAAACCATTCTTCGGGATCATCGTCATCATTTAAAAATTTATTTTCTGCATGCCCGGATAAAGGAGAAACAATGGTAGAAAGACCGAAGGCAGCGACTCCGCTTGCAATTGTTCCAAGAAATTGGCGGCGGTGAGTGGTTTCAGCATTTTTACTTTGCATAAATAATTTTTTTTATTATTAGATGATAAAGAGAACACATGAAGTAGGAGAATGGTTGGTTTGCTTTTTTCACTGACTTCCGGATAAAAAATATCCTGCTTGTCAACTTTTACCGTTTTAAAATTCAGAATATTTATTTCTTCTATTTTTTTGTTAAGTCATTATTGACGGTGCAAAGATTAAATAACCTAAAACAAATTAAAATGGACAATCTATGCTTTTGAATGGACAGTTTTTCCGCAACTTAATAAGTCTCTTGCTACTAATTATTTCCCCCTAAAAAAATCGTCAGACTATGTTTTTGATTTTTCTAAAATGCATGATAAAGACCCCAACAATATGATAATCACAAAAAATGAAAATAGACTGGCTAAAGATGTGCAAGATGAAAAAGGGATGACTAAGGAAAAGGTAATCGAATCTTTATTGAAAATAAAACTTGGATAAGTTATTTCTAATCATTCTTTTATCATATTTCTTAAGAATCAACGGTTTTAGTCGATACAGCATTCTCAAATCCTCCCTTAGCTGGTTTGAAAGCTTTCCAGTGTGGCTCACCGCGACCGCCAAATCCGCCTCAGGCGCAGAAGGCGGTCTTTCATTTTTCGAAAACGATTTTAATCGCGTGGTCCCATGGCTTAAATACCCCAATGGAATATCCTTTAAATTGGCCGTGAAGAACCCGCGAGCATAGAGATGTTTTTTCTTTAGCGCCCATGTCGAAACCTTTATTAAGGCCAATAATCCAAGGGAAGCATTGTACCAAGTTTTTCCGACCATGCCCAATATGTCATTAAAGTTAAATTCCGGGTATCGGAATAGCTGCCTGATAAGTTTACCATAACAGGCGCCTCATTTTGGAGAGTGATAATTGATGTAATACAACTATCGGGCGATACGCCGTTATTTCTTAAATAATATTCTGCATCTTCCTTTTTTCGCGGATAGGTTATGTATAGACAGTCTTTAAAATTCAATATAACCGTATTGCTATCAGTTTTATGAGCGAAGTTTTCAAAATCCAAGGTTTGAGTATATAATATGTCTGTAAAATTGCTTTCCTTCATAATTCGTTTGTAGTAATTCATACTATCAGTCGGAATTTGAGCCCTGTCAATTGAGTAATCCAAAATAAATTTTGCCCTTTCCTTTTCCTTGTTAGGTTTTCTTATTAAATGTCTGACAACAAATCCTGTTTCTTTCAGGTTGTTTTGATAAACGGCCCTTATAAATTGTAGCAGAGATCCCTCATAAACCTTACTCCTTTCTTTGGCCCATCTGTTTTTTCCGGTTTTATTTCCTTTTAATTCTTTAAACAGAGGATAACCAATATAGAACAAATACTTTGATTTGAAATCGTATGAAAACTGCTCCAGATCAAATTCTATTCTGTACCCTAATTTTTTATTGATTATTATAATAGGTTCTTTTGAATAAGCAGCAAGAACTTGTTTTTTTTGAGAAAATACAAAACCTATATCTTTTGGGTTCAATATTTTGCAATGGTCAGCCAAGGCCGAAGTACCAATAAAATTATTGGTGAATAAAAACCCCCATCTTTCCCATCCGTTTTTTTCATAGCTCCTGACAATAATATTTTCTAAATTATTATCCTTAGGCTGAAGTTTAAACAGAAATAAACCCTCTTGTAAATTGGAAATTCTCATGACCAATGTTTCGTAGCCTACATATGAGATAACTAAATCAAACGGGCTTACAGGCAGTTTGCCAAGAACAAATTCGCCATTTTCATTCGTAATCGTTCCAATTGAAGTATTGCTTATGAATACAGATGCTTTTGCTAAAGACTTTTCTGATGAGTTATCGATAACTTTTCCCCTGATCTGTTGTCCCCAGATCCAAAATGGAAAAAGTAGAAAAAATAATAAAAATGTTTTCATTCATCAATTATTTTTTTTGAAACTAAGTTAAGCAACGATTAAAATCTGACTGTATTTGTTGTTTCTTATTTCATCGTGCTCCATAATTTTATGTTTTTAATTCATTGAGGCCACAAACATCATCCGTTTATTACTTTATTTAAAACTATTTACAGCATCCAAAACATTTACTTGATTAAGTATCAGTTTATCAGGCATTTTATCTGCTTAAAGTAATAAGCTTAAAAAAACAGCATAGCAATACTAATTTTGAGAAAATATAATTTTTGAAAAACAGGAACTTCATATACCATATTCTGTTTTGGCCAGGCATTTACCCTTTATGGATACTTGTGTTTCGGAGTTATTCAGTTTCGCTTACGAAAACCATCACAATAGAATTCAGTGCAAAAATCCCTGTGAGATCGTTATTTGTGCCGTCAGGAGGGGAATCTTTGGTATCTAAAAATTACCTTTAAAGTTCAGAAAATATTACGGAACGATCCTTAATTGACACCTCCTGATGAAATAGTTGAGGTTTATACAAAAACAACCCTTAACCGGGTGAAATAATAATTAGTGTCATGAGCGTTGATTGAATAAAAAGCCAAAAATGTACCCGCAGATTAAAGAATATATCAAAAAGAGAATTAAAATCCCTGATAAAGATCTGGAAGAATCTTTTCAATATAGCAGTGTGCGTTATTTCAGGAAAGGCGATTACATTCTCAGGGTTGGAGATTATTGCCGTTTTATCGGCTTTGTTAATTCCGGCCTTATTGTAAACACCATCATTGATGAAGGAAAAGAAATTGCCTGCAATTTCATCTTTGAAAATTGTTTCTTCACTTATACAGAAGGTATTAGCAACAACGTCCCTTCCCACAAAAACTCTATTGCTTTGGAAGATTGCGAAATGGTGGTTTTAGATAAAGAAAAACTTCCGTTGATCTTTTCAATTAACCAAAAGTTTGAAACATTATTTACGCAAATCCTGGCAGAAGAGGTCAGAAATCTTCTGCTAAATGAAGAAAGAACCCGTACACAATCCGTCGGGAAAAGATATTTACAGTTTATAGAGACCTTTCCTGAAGCTTTTAATCGCATTCCTCTAAAATATATTGCAGGTTATTTAGGAATTGAACCTCCAAGTCTCAGTCGTTTGCGCAAGAGATTAGCCGGGAAGTAAGAAATTAACCAGGGTTATTTTTTTTCACTCAATGCAGACATAGTTTCGTCCCCAAAGTCTGTCATTATGAATTGGCAAAAATTTACCTGGTTATTGTTTGATAATGCTGATAAATATTTCCTGATAGCGGGGCCGGCATTTTTATTATTTTATATTCTTTTAAGAAAAAGGATTAATTATAAAAAAATCCAGCCCCGGTTTCCCAAATGGAAAGACTATAAAAGAGAGATTTTTTTCTCTACTCTTTCAATTATTATCTTTTCATTCCCTCCCTTATTCATGCTCTACAATGATCACATAAGACCACATACATCATTTTATGATAACATAGAAGAACAGGGATGGATATATGCAATTCTTGTCTTTCCCTTAATGCTTTTGATTCATGACACATATTTTTATTGGGTGCACAGGCTAATGCACCATCCCAAGTTATTCAGGCTATTTCATCTTGTTCATCATAAATCAAATAACCCATCACCCTGGGCCGCTTATGCTTTTCATCCATTGGAAGCTATTGTTGAATCTTTAATATTTGTGATTTTCTTATTTACTATTCCCGTTCACAGTATACATTTGAAATTCTTCTTTATTTTCAGTCTTGTTTATAATGTATATGGACATTTAGGATTTGAGCTCTATCCAAAAAACTTCAGTAAGCATTGGTTCGGAAAATGGCTCAATACTTCTGTTGCTCATAATATGCATCACCAATACTTTAATGGCAATTACGGCTTATACTTTACAATATGGGACAGAATAATGGGCACTTTAAAAGAGAATTACAATGAAACCTTTGAAGAAGTTACTTCAAGAACAAATGCTGGTTCAAAAATCGAAACAGTTCATTGTGAAATGTAAACGGGTTGTTTGTTTTATTGCTTTACCATTAATTGCTGTGACCAGTTTTGCACAGGTCGATGCAGATGATATTGTTGGAGTATGGCTGACAAATGGCAAAGAGCCCGCAAAAATCCAAATCTATAAATCCGGAGAAAGATATTATGGTAAGATCGTATGGTTGAAAAATCCAACAGACAATGGAAAGCTTAAACTTGATAAGAATAATCCTGAAAAAACTAAACGCAATCAGCCAATAGCCGGATTAGTCATTTTAAAGGGATTCAGGTTTGATGATGATGAATGGGGAGATGGCGACATTTACGACCCGGAAAGCGGCAAGACTTACAGTTGCTTTTTGACTCTAAAAGATAAAAACACTCTAAAGGTCAGGGGATACATCGGCATCTCACTATTTGGCAGAACAGAAGTATGGACAAAAACTGATCTATAAGAACCTTTGTGGCATCAGTTATCAGTTCTGTGTTGGGTAGCCTTTATTAATCCAATCAACTTTAATATTATGAGGCAAGTCTAAAAGCTTGTAGTTGGTAAATTTCATGTCCTTTAATAGCTGGATTGCCGGTCTTACGTTAGGACAATGTTCGTAAGGACAACAACCGCAATACACCACTATTTCGGTATCTTTTGGAAGATCCGTTAATTGTTCTTTGAATTTTTTCATGTTCTCCTCTTCCCTGATCATGCCAATGTCTTTAGAGTGAGGGACTATTGCTCCCGGCCCGATGCTGAATATTACAGGAATGTCTTTGCTGGATTTTATAGTGGCTGCCAGTTCTGATGGTTCAATCAATTGATCATTTGTCCAGTTTACAGGATTCTGAGCTGAAGCCTTTTGGCAATTAAGTATAATTAAAAAACAAACGATTTTAATAGTCTTTGTAAAAGTCATTTATCAAAAGTTTTCGGTGTAAATATATTGGTTTTGTTATTAAAAGATAAACACTCGTGTCTGTATTCTGAGACTATTTTTTTTCCTGAGAATTTCTTTAACAACCTATATCCAATCGTTATAAAACCGTGTTTGTTACATATCATCCTCCAATAAATTATCAAGGCGGAAACCAGGGTCAACACGCCAATAAAAATTATTGAATAATTCATTCCGATCGCATCCGCAATTACGCCCGTTATGACCGCTCCAATGGCATATCCTGAATCCCTCCACAACCTGAAAACACCAAGACTTTTTGCTCTGTCGCGGGGATGTGTGTTTTCTGCAATAGAAGCCATAAATGTTGGATACACCATTGCTGTTCCCCATCCCAGTAAAATTGAAAGAAGAACAAATTGAGTTAAGGTAGCGGCAACTGCAAATAAAAGCAAGGCTACTGCCTGTATGATCATTCCCCAAAAAAGCATACACTTCTTACAAATTTTATCAGCCATTTTTCCCGTTAATATCTGTCCAATGCTCCAAACACCAGGATAAATGGCAGTAATGATTCCAATTTCTTCAATGCTAAAATTCTTTGAAGCAAGCAGAATCGGGAAAATCCCCCAAACCATCCCATCATTTAAATTATTTATCAATCCGGCCTGGGTTACAGAACCAAGGTTTTTGTTCTTCCAGGTTGTTTCCCAAAAAATATTTTTTAATCGCGGAATATCGGAAGAGATCGCTTCTTGTGCAACGTGATGCTTGGTGTCTCTCACAAATAACCAACTACTTAAAAGACCCAGAACGGATATCCCCACACCTAAATAAAAAGGATAAGGACGAAGACCATATTTACCAGCGATCCATCCTGTAAGAAATGCAATAGCCGCCAACGATATATATCCTGCAAACTCATTCAAACCCATTGCAAGTCCTCTTTGCCTCTCTCCAACAAGATCAATTTTCATCATCACCGTACTTGACCATGTTAGTCCCTGGTTTATACCGAGCAAAATATTTGCAGCCAGTATCCAGTTCCAATCAGGCGCATACATCAACATAAAAGGAACAGGAATGCCGATCAGCCAGCCAATGACTAATAAATTCTTTCTTCCGATCCGATTCGCTAATGTCCCGGTAAAATAATTGGTAATTGCCTTAATAATGCCAAATACAATGATGAAGGAAAGAATGGCTGTCTTTGCAGCAATATGAAATTCTGCATCTGCTATTTTAGGTAAGATAGACCGCTCCATGCCAACCATGCCACCTACAAAGGCATTGATCACAACAAGCAAAGTGAATTGCTTCCAGTTTTCCTTTAACCCTAATCTGATACTTCTTGTTTTCATACCACTTATCTGATTATTTCCATGCCTGGCTGATAACAGCACTCATGGGTGCAACCATCGGCGCTTCACCAAATTTCTGTGCCAATTCCTTTTCGACTAATGCCTTTATTTCCCCGATCCAGTCAGGATTACGACTCATTATTGCGTTGTAGATAGACCCTCCCTGTGTCAGGCCTTCCGTTGCTTCTTTTGCTGTAGCACTAACAGAAACCTTGCTTACTTTTTCGATGGAAATTTTAGAAAATCCGGCTTTCTGTAACATCTCCTTTATAGCCGATTCATCATTCATAGAAAAAGGAAGATTGCAGGATTCAGGCAACGGTTCTTCCAAATATTTTTTTGCAATGTTTCTGTAAACATGGGAGGCACCAATCAATTCCAGATTATCCCAGGTAGTCAATAAGAACATCCCACCAGCCCGTAAAACACGATGTACTTCTGCAAATGCTTTTGATTTTTCCGGAACAAACATGTACCCGAAACAACAAACCACAAGATCAATACTGTCATCATCAAAAGCTAATTCCTGTGCATCTATTATCTGCCAGTCAATATTTGCTGCTTTCAATTTTTCTTTTGCAACAGCTAACATATCCGGACTAATATCAGAAGCTATCAGTTTTGATGTTGAGGGAAGAACGTTACGCAAATGACGGGTTACCCGGCCTGTCCCGGATGCAAGTTCCAGGGCAACATCAACAGAAGACGGGTCAATACGGTTAGAGACCTCAATTGCGTAGGGTTCAAAAAACATAGGTCCCAGATATTGGTCATAATGATTCGGAATAGAACCTGAAAAATCAAAAGGCGGGGGTGAAACAGGCGCAGTGTTCATAAATTTTCGCTTGAATTTTAAGAAATGGCACAACGGTTTGCACCTGCTTCGAGTTCAATAGGGTTAATATCAGCCATATTACCTGATAAATTTCTTTCAACAATTGTCAAATGATTTGCCGGAGGTGGTGGCAGTTTGTCCAGAATAGTCTTTACAAAATCTCCTTTAGACAATTGAAGAATTTGAACATTTTTCTTTATTTCTGATATAGTAGCCCTGATAGTTTTATTATCAAAATCAACCGGCATATTCGTATGCGCAGCCAACACGATGATATTATCATCAAGTTTCATCAATTCCTGCAGACTTTCATACAGAAGTTCAGCTCTCTTTGCAGCTTCTTCATTATTGGCTTTCAGGTCAGGTCGGCCGACAGCATTTGTAAAAATAGTATCACCGCTTAGCAAAACTTCATTATTAATAAGAAAGCAGGAGCTTTCATTTGTGTGACCCGGTGTTGAAATAACTTTA
>Ga0184636_1000398_pt1 | contig 10535 bp, 10 predicted proteins | sample PLM3_60_b2_FD_133164 | JGI IMG/M metagenome (GOLD analysis project Ga0184636, IMG submission 133164) | Groundwater sediment microbial communities from an aquifer in East River, Colorado, USA - PLM4_90_b2 | ecosystem: Environmental > Terrestrial > Soil > Riparian zone | place: USA: East River... | reverse complement strand
TGGGAAAGGGTCCAAAAGGCGTACGAGGCCATAGTCATGGGAGAGGGAATAAGAAAATATTCCGCTCTCGAGGCAATCCATCAGAGTTATGAACATAACAAAACTGATGAATTCGTCCTCCCGACGGCTCTGCTCGATCCGAGAACGAACAAGCATATTGCCACGATCCAGAACAACGACGCGGTCATCTTCTGCAACTTCCGGTCCGACAGGGCCCGTGAGATCACCCGGGCGCTGACGGACCCGGAGTTCCAGGGTTTCAAAAGGCTCACGGTCCCGATACTTTCATCCTTTGTTTGTCTTACGACCTATGACGAAGTTTTTGGTCTGCCGGTGGCCTTTGGGCCGATGCGGCTCACGCATATTCTTGGAGCTGTACTGAACGCGAATGGGATACGGCAACTCCGCATTGCCGAGACCGAAAAATTTGCCCACGTCACCTTTTTCTTCAACGGGGGGGAAGAGCGACCGTTTTCTCTCGAAGAGCGGGTCCTGGTGCCGTCTACTCGCGATGTTCCCACGTACGATAAAAAACCGGAGATGAGCGCGCGTGAGATAACCGACAAGCTCGTTGAGCATATCACGTCGCGCCAGTATGGCTTTATTCTCGTTAATTACGCAAATCCGGACATGGTCGGCCACACAGGGGTGATCGATGCCGCGGTCAAGGCCGTGGAAGTGATCGACGAATGCCTGGGTCGCGTGCTGACTGCGGCGCGGGAAGAGGGGATGGTGGTGGTCATCACCGCGGACCATGGCAATGTTGAGATCATGCTCGATCCCTCGACCGGCCAGCCGCTTACCGCACACACGACCGATCCCGTACCGTTCATTATTGTGCAAAAGAATGTTCAGCTCAGGGACGCGGGGATCCTTGCCGATGTTGCTCCGACGGTGCTTGACCTTATGGGCATCGACATCCCCTCTGAAATGACGGGCAAGAGCCTCATTATTTGAGCCACACAATCGCTATCCTCCCCGAATACCTCTGTCGCAGACATGGTTTTGAACTGTAACAACCAGAACCTTGCTTAGAATCATTCCGTGATTGACACGGGGGCGTGTTCCGCAAGAGCACCCTGAAAAAATTGAGATTTGAAATGTGGTTGTTTACTCCCTTGAGGTGTTATGCCCTTCTTCAGGCGTATTCTGGATTTCATACTTCCTACCTCCTGTTCCTTTTGCAATGGTCGGGTCGGCGATTCCAACATCCCCTTTTTCTGTTCCACCTGCTGGTCTGACTTCACCCCCATTCAGGGGCCCCTGTGCCCGCGCTGCGGCAGGCCATTTGATTCGCCCGAGGCGTTGAGCAGCAGTCCTGAACATGTGTGCCTTGCATGCAGGAGGGAGCCTCCTTTGTTCGATCAGGCTTTGTCGATCGGGTATTTTGAGGGCCCGTTGCGCGAGGCCGTGCACCAGTTCAAATACCGGCCATGCAGATCTCTTGGAAGACCGCTTGGCGAGTGGATGGCAACGAACGTCCGTCTGGTTTCGGACATCGACATCATCATGCCCGTCCCTCTCCATACCAAAAGACTCAGACAACGGGGCTTCAATCAGGCGCTCCTTCTCGCGCACCGAATGAGCGAAGCGCACCGTATCCCGTGCTCCTGCGACAACTTGTACCGGTCAAGGCCTACCCGGCCTCAGGTGGAACTGACGGGAGCGGAGCGGATAAAGAACGTGGCGGGCGCTTTTGCTCTCCGAAAGCCCGGAGAAATAGCGGACAGGAGTGTGGTCCTTGTTGATGACGTGTTTACCACCGGCGCTACTATGAACGAATGTGCTTCGGTTCTCAAGCAGGCGGGGGCAGCGCAGGTGACGGCGTTCACGCTCGCGAGGGCACTGTAATAGGCCTGCTCTGTATTCATTCATCCTTGAACGATCCGGCAATCTTGACAAATACCCCTTGATTGGGTATATTTTGCCGTATATGTCAAATCGTATCCCGACCTCTTTTCTTGTCATACCTGGCCGCTCGGTGAAAATTACCTTGACCATAAAGACCATCCATTAATAAATTATTATTTGCTCTAAACATATTCTATTAGGAGGTGAAGGACAAATCTATTTTGCTTCCTGGATTTATCTATGCTTAGTCTCAGCATATCAACCGAAGGAGGATTAGCATGTTCATTAAAAGGTCAGCAGCTTTCGTGATAATCGTCTTGACCGTTTTCGCATGTGTGGCAGTAAACTCAACAGCGCAGCTTCCGGGCACGATCAAGGACGTAGAGCATCCGGCTGTTTCCTCGGGCAAGATCGACTGGACAACGGGAGCGATCACTGCGGTCGGCATCGGCGGTCCGCCGGCGCAACCTGCAAACGCGGCACAGGCGAGGGCCATGGCTGAACGGGCCGCGCAAGTGATCGCGTATCGGAACCTGCTCGAGGCAGTGAAAGGTGTACGGGTGGATTCCACGACCACTGTCGAGAATTTTATTGTCACCAGCGACGTTATCAGGACCGAGGTGAACGGTATCATTCAGGGTGCCACGATCATGGACAAAAAGTACATGTCCGATGGCTCTGTCGAAGTGACGATTGGAATGAGGCTCGCGGGCGCGCTCGCCGACACGCTTCTCCCGAAGACCCCAGCGACGCCTCCAACCGGTCTTACCGGCACCCTCACGCCTGCTTCTCCGGGGCAACTGTATACCGGTCTCATCGTGGACGCACGGGGACTCAGCGTCAAGCCTGCCATGGCCCCGAAGATCCTGAATGAAGACGGAAAGCAAGTCTATGGTTCCGCCTGGGTCAGCAGGGATTACGCTGTACGCGAGGGCATGATCGTCTATCTCAAAGACCCTGTCCAGGCACAGACGAACCCCCGGGTAACGGATAAACCTCTCATGGTAAAGGCACTGAAGGTTGCGGGAGATGCGAGAGTGGATGTGGTCATCACCAATGCTGACGCAGCCACGCTGCAAAGCGCTTCGGAAAACCTGAGTATGCTCCTGAAGTGCAGGGTCATTATTTTGGTGGATTAACATGGGCGCCTGAGCCGTCCGAACTAGTAGGAGTATGTGGTATGCTCCGCTTCTCAAAATTGGTTACCGATCGGAGCTAGGTTATGTCAATTCAGATTAAACGTTTCATAGTGCTTATGGCTGCTCTGGCTCTCGCGGTTGCGGGGTGCGGTAGGAAAATAGCACCGCCCACGTCGGTGATGGACTCGCCCGAATATCATTACAGATACGGATTAAAGAATCTCGACAGCGATCAGGTTGACGATGCCATGAAGTCCTTTGAAAGGGCCATCGCGCTCGACCCAAAGTCTTCGCTCGGGTATATCGGCAAGGGATTTGCTCACGGCAGGAAGGGCGAGTTTAAACCCGCTCTCGAAAATATGTCAAAGGCCAAAGGACTTGATCCAGGTATTGAAGCCAACATCGGCATGATCAGGCTCTTAAGCATGCAGCGGGCAAAAGACTCGGTGTTTGACGCAGAAAGCGAGTTCAAGGCCGCGCAGAAAGAAGATCCGAACAGTGCGCGGCTCCATTACTTCATGGGGATGGCATACAAGGTTGCGATTGATTTTGACAAGGCCGCCGAGATGTTTCGTAAGGTCGTTGATATAAATAAGGAATTCACGAGCGAGGCCAATGCCGAATGGGCATTGATCCAGAAGATCCAGCGCGCAGCGCCGGGGACCGAGATCGGCAAGAAGCTCGCCCTCGTCGATAAAATCGACCGGGCCGATATTGCCGCGCTCTTTGACCAGGAAATGAACCTCGAAAAGCTCTTCACCAAACGAGGCGTCAAGACCTATGATACCTCATTCAAGGCCCCGACAGAAGCTTCCTCAGCCACGCAGACCGAAAAGATCATCAAGATGGAGGCCGCTACGGACATTGCGGACCACTGGCTCAAGCCGAGCATCGATATGGTGCTCAAGCTCCAGGTCCGCGGTCTCGGGGCGGGACCGAACCACACATTCCACCCTGACAAGCTCATATCAAAAGGTGAGTTCGCCCTCATGCTTGAAGATATTCTGATCAAGATATCCGGTGACGAGAAACTGGCCACCAAGTTTCTGGGAGCTACAACACCCTTTTCGGACGTCAGGAATGATCAGTATTTCTTCAACGCCGCCATGATCGCTACCTCGAGGGGATTCATTGAAGCCGATAAGGCGACCGGTGAATTCAGACCGGGCGACGCGGTTTCAGGGGCTGATGCGCTTCTCTCGATCCGTGAGTTCAAAAACCAGCTCAAATTCTAAGAGTTTACGACAGCCCACTCCGCGTTTGCGGGGCGGGCTGTTTTGATGGAACCATGAATATAACATTCACTTCCCAAGCGCGGCTATTTTATTAACCGTTATAATACTGCTTGACAGCGAATGCGCTCCATGGTATAAAGTCTCTAAATGAAAATGGTTATCAATATCAAATAATGCGAAAAAAACCGTCTGAACAACTGAGTGAATATCTTGCCGCCAAAAACCTTAAGTCCACGAGCCAGCGGGATACGATATTAGATGTCTTCGTGGAGGCTGGACGACACCTGAGCGCCGAAGAGCTTTATGCCCGCGTGAAGAAGTCACACCCGGGTATTGGCTATGCCACAGTGTACCGGACGCTGAAACTCCTGGCCGAAGCTGGGCTTGCACAGGAGCGGCGTTTCGAGGACGGTTTTACCCGCTACGAGCACGCGAGCCGGGACGCGCACCATGATCATCTTATCTGTACGCGATGCGGCGCCATCATCGAGTTCGAGAACGAGAGCATCGAGGCACTCCAGCAGGACGTAGCCAGGAAGAACCGCTTCAAGGTGCTGAGTCATAAATTGGAGTTGTACGGCCTGTGCGCAGGATGCCAGGGGAAGAAAAATAAGTAGTCAGGAGCCGGAAGCTAGTGCTGAAAGTGAGGACGTTCATATAATGCATGACCATGGGTCTAGTAATGAAAATCGTTACCGTGATTCCACTTTACATAAGGTCCTTCTGATAGGCAATCCAAATGTCGGCAAAAGCGCGCTTTTTGGTCTCCTGACGGGAACCTATGTTACCGTTTCCAATTATCCTGGCACCACTGTGGAAGTGACTTACGGAAATGCGGTCTTGAATAAAACAAAGTCCCTCGTGATCGACACCCCCGGAGTGAACAGCCTGGTGCCTATGTCCGAGGACGAAAAGGTAACGCGGGACATGCTGATCTCCGATCGGGCGGATGTGATCGTCCAGGTTGCTGATACCAAGAACCTGAGGCGCGGACTATTGATCACGCTCCAACTTGCGGAAATGGGTGTACCGTTTATCCTCGATCTCAATATGGACGATGAGGCGAGGAGTCGCGGCATCGTGATAAATCAGGAGACGCTCTCACGGGTCCTCGGCATTGAAGTAGTAAAAACCGTTGCTATCCGGCGGAGCGGTATCGATAAGCTGTTGAAGGCTATCCTGCATCCGCGGCCATCCGGTATCGGGGTGCTTTATGATGATAAGATCGAAGGCGGGATCAGAGATATCTTTGCCTTGTTGCCGGAAGCGAATATATCGCGCCGCGCTCTTGCGCTTATGATCCTGGCCGGTGACGAGAGTCTCAAGGGTTGGCTTCATGCGAACGTTCAGGACCATGTGATCATCGAGATAGAAAAGATTCGCCAGGGAGTGCAGTCGAAATTCAACAACTCGCTCGGATATCTCATCAATCAGCGAAGAATGAAGAAAGCCGATGAGATCCTCGCACAGACGCTGAGCCTTCACGAGGCAGGGAAGGGTTCAGCCATTGCATTCCACATCGGCAAGTGGTCCATGCATCCGGTCTACGGGTTGCCGATCCTGCTGGCCGTTCTCTATGTTGTTTATCAATTTGTAGGAGTGCTTGGGGCAGGCATTGCGGTCAATTTTCTGGAGAAGATCGTTTTTGGCGAATACTTGAACCCCTGGGCTGTAAAGATCGTTCATTTTATCCTGCCGGTTCCATTACTTCAGGAATTGATCGTCGGCGACTACGGACTTGTGACCATGGCGCTCACTTACTCCATCGCTATCGTGTTGCCGATCGTGGGGTTTTTCTTTATCGCATTCGGCCTTTTGGAAGACTCGGGTTATCTGCCCCGGCTCGCGGTCATGGTGAATAAAGTCTTTAAAATAATGGGGCTGAACGGCAAGGCAGTACTGCCCATGATCCTCGGGTTGGGATGCGACACCATGGCAACGCTTACCACGCGCATCCTTGAGACCAAAAAGGAGAAAATACTTGTAACACTTCTGCTTGCGCTCGGGGTGCCCTGTTCAGCCCAGCTTGGGGTTATCCTCGGATTGGTTGCCGGGCTTTCCGGCCTTGCCACGATGATCTGGCTTGGCACACTGCTCGCCGTGATGCTTCTCATAGGGTATTTGGCCGCAAAAGTCATCCCCGGCGAGCCGTCAGACTTCGTCCTCGAGTTGCCTCCGATTCGCTTGCCGCAACTTTCGAATATTATTGTCAAGACCCTTGCCCGTGTGCAATGGTATTTGAAAGAAGCGGTGCCGCTTTTTATTCTCGGCACGTTCATCCTTTTTATCAGTCACAAAGTGGGCGCCCTTGCCTATATCCAGCAGTTGACTGATCCAATTGTTGTTCATTTCCTCGGCCTCCCAAGCAGGGCTGCCGAGGCATTCGTCATCGGATTTTTACGTCGTGATTACGGCGCTGCAGGGCTCTTCATGCTGGCCAAAGAAGGATTGCTTGACCCGGTCCAGATAGTAGTGAGCCTCACCGTGATGACATTATTCGTGCCCTGTATCGCGAACTTTTTCATGATGGTGAAGGAGCGGGGCATGAAGACCGCCCTGTATATGGTAGCTTTCATATTTCCGTTTGCCTTTGGCGTGGGAGGGGCGCTGAACTGGGTACTGAGGAGTTTTAACGTCGCGTTGTAATCCCGTGCAGTGTCAAGGTGTGGAGTAAGTCGTAAAACAAACAGAGGGTTGCGGAGTAAACGTCTAGCATTACAATCCCAACCACCATCCGCATTGAAAGAGGTGAATCATGTCAGAACATAAACGAGTGGACACCCTGGAGGGGAAGGCAGGTCATCCCGCATTGTGTGTATTGCCGGAGATAGAGAAAGAGGACGAACTCTTTGAGATCATCTGGACGTTGAGAGAGGATGGAAATCTGACTCTGGACCAGATTGTTCAGAACTGTACTCTCCAAGCCTGTGAGGATATCCTTAAAGATCTTGCCAAGCACCGATGGATAGATATCAACGGGCAGGTAGTAGAACTGCTCCCGACAGGTGAGAAAAGGGCGCGGGAGTTGGTAAGGCGGCATCGGCTATCGCTCAGGATGTTCTACGATCTCTTTGCCCTTGACGGTGCTGAGGCAGAGGCTTGCAAGTTTGAACATATTCTTTCCCCTGAGGTGACGGACAGCGTCTGCACCCTTCTCGGTCATCCGCCGAACTCACCGGACGGCAAGCCGATACCACGCGGAGAATGCTGCACAATGTTCCGGCAGGAAATGAAGCCGCTTGTCGCGCCGCTTGCTGATCTTGTACCTGGTGAGCAGGCAAAGATCGTATTCATTACCCCAGGTTCCCACTCACGTCTTGACAGACTTTCGGCTATGGGGGTTGTGCCTGGCACGGTGGTAAAGCTTCACCAAAAAAAACCGGCTTATGTGATCCAGCTTGGCGAGACAATGATCGCAGTTGACAAGGACATAACGAGAGAGATATTCGTAAAAAAAGTATGACGGTCAGTTTTGAAAGCTCAAAATACGAAATTAGGGAAAGGAGGTCGTCATGAGCAGGGAAGAGGCAGCGACGGTTTATCTGGACGATTTACTGGGATTTCATCGGTATTTTCTTGATTATCATGAAGCGGCCGACACGCTCACCGACAACGATAAAAATATTCTTGAACAAAACGCATCTGGCAACCTGAACTACGCCTGTGGAACAAAAAAGGAAGAATTTAATACGGTCATTGATTGAAAATGATAATCAAAATCACAAGGAGGACATGGAACATGAAGAGGATGTTTTGAGGTATTATGGTAATGTTGTTTTTTGGAAGCAAAGGGGCGTGGGCGGCGCAGAAGACCTATGTTTGGACTGAAGACTATGCGACTCTGGCAAAAGGAAACGCGGAAATCGAGTTTTGGAGCACCGCCGTGACACAGGATGTACAGACGCGGAATGCGAGCGATTGGCAGCAGAAGGTAGAGCTTGAGTACGGTATAACGGACCGCCTGAACGCGAGTCTCTATCAGATTTATGAACAAGCAGCGGACAGCAATTCACTGACCTATGTAGGATACAATGTAGAACTCAAGTACCGAATAGCTGATGCTAATATGCTGCCTGTGGATGTGCTGTTGTACGCAGAGACCGAGGTGAGCACAGTAGAGGGGAGCGTGTACGAAGGTAAGATCATCCTGTCAAAGGACATCGGGAGGTTCAATGCTTCGTACAACCAAATCTATGAACGTGTAAAAAACACCGGTACGGGCGATATTGCATACACCGCCGGTATAAGCTACGAGCTCGCACCATGGTTGCGGATCGGCGTTGAGTCGAAGGGGAGCTATACTGGAGGCGAATATGCTGTAGGACCGACTTTATCCTGGATGGGAAGCAGGATCTGGGCGAACCTCGGGGCAGTGTACGACCTGAACAGGAACACCAGCGACCGCGAAGTGCGCTTCGTTCTCGGGGTTCCGTTTTAAAAGCCGCTAAACTAATTTTGTGATAATTCAATTATAAAGGAATTAAAGATGATAAAGACACTTATGGCGTTATTGGTTTGCCTCTTGGAAGTTCTGGTTTTCAATACCTCTGCCATTGCCGAGGAAACCATGACGGAGGAGCCAAAGAGGATCGAGGACAATTCGTTCCTTATCGAGGAAGCCTACAACCAGGAGCGTGGGATCGTTCAGCACATCCAGACATTTGAATATCTAAAAAGGGCGAACTCATGGCTTTATACCTTCACGCAGGAGTGGCCGGTTCCGGACGAGAAAAACCAGCTTTCTTATACTATCCCCCTGTCCCATTTCGGAGAACCGTCAGAAACTGGACTGGGAGACATTCTTCTCAACTATCGCTATCAGCTTGTTCAAAAAGAAACAGTCGCCGTCTCACCCCGTTTTGCGTTGATTCTGCCGACGGGAGATTACAAAAAGGGAATGGGAGCAGGAACCTATGGCTATCAGGTAAACATTCCGCTCAGTATGATACTGTCGAAGAACCTGGTCACGCACTGGAACGCGGGGACCACGAATACGCCGGGGAGCAAAGAACCGGGAGGCGCCAGGGTGGAGACCATAGGTTACAACCTGGGGGCGAGCGCGGTTTGGCTCGTATCGGAGAACTTCAACCTTCTGACCGAGGTGGTCTGGAATTCCTTTCAGCTGGTGCGGACTGACGGATCGAAAAACAATTCGGAAACGTGTTTCATCAATCCGGGGATGCGGTTTGCCTTGAATTATAAATCCGGATTACAGGTTGTGCCGGGACTGGCATTTCCGATAGGAGTGGGCGAGTCAAAGAATGAATATGGCGTCTTTCTCTATCTTTCTTTCGAACACCCGTTGTTTTAGAAGGTATGCCTTGTTTCCCTTGGGGTTGTTACAATTAGGCGATGAGGCGGAGGTCGTGGCAATCATTCCTGGAAAGCATTCCTGTGCGCGGACTGAGGACATGGGACTACGCGCAGGAAAGATGGTCGAGATGTTGGATAACGAAGGCAAAGGCGCAATCCTGTTCAGCGTCGATGCATCCGGGATCTCCCTCAGACGGGGTATGGTAATGAAAATCATGGTACGGAGGATTGAACAATGAATCTGTCAATGCTGAAGGTCAGCGAAAAGGGAATATCACACGGATCGGGTCGCTCGGTCCGTTCTAGCGAAGACTTATGGATATGGGCGTGCTCGTTGGGGAAGAGCTTGGGTGAAATTAGCCGGGCGTGACCGCCTATTATAATATAGGACTCCGTCATAAGAGCAATGTTTCATCTCGCTTAAGCGATCGACATAGAATTCAAGCATGTAGAGAAACAGAATGCCCCCCGATGCTGCTGGGGGGCATGTTTTTTTGTATGTTAAATTGTTTTCATTACTTCATTTGAATAGCTGCTTTCCTGACCAGAGACATCTATCGTTGTCACCGCAAAATAGTATGTCCCTGGTGAAAGATTCAACGTCTTTGATATTGTGGTCGTCCCAGGATTTGTAACAGTCACGACGGTTGTATACATAAGAGATGCTGTTCCATAGTATATTTTATACTGAGATAGATCAGTCGCAAAATTTAAATACGATCCGTCTGTGTTCGTCGTGGGTGCATCCCACGCCAAAGATACAACACCTCCCCCCGTCACTGTAAGAGTAGTAGTTCCTGAAATGCTTCCTGAGGTTGCCGTGATCGTTGTCGAACCCGTGGCTGCTGATGTTGCCTTACCATTTGAACCTGCTGCGTTACTGATGGCTGCAACAGTCGTCGATGATGACTTCCAGGTGACTGATGTAGTCACGTTCTGCGTCGAATTATCGGAGTACGTCCCTGTGGCAGTGAACTGCTTTGATGTCCCCAGCGCA
>Ga0184636_1000397_pt1 | contig 10542 bp, 9 predicted proteins | sample PLM3_60_b2_FD_133164 | JGI IMG/M metagenome (GOLD analysis project Ga0184636, IMG submission 133164) | Groundwater sediment microbial communities from an aquifer in East River, Colorado, USA - PLM4_90_b2 | ecosystem: Environmental > Terrestrial > Soil > Riparian zone | place: USA: East River... | reverse complement strand
TTTTGTAAATATTAACATTATGAAGGCTGAAAAGGTTATAATATTATTTAATTTCAAAATGTTACCGTTAAAACTTCACGTATTATCAATTTTTAAAAGTAATTGCAAATATATATTGTCGGGTTTTCTTACGTTAAAATAAGTTTACAATAATACGGATAAAATAATGTATAAATACAATATGTTAATCATTGGCATAAATTCTGCTATAATACTAATGCAGTATTACAAATTAAATAATTTTTTTAAAGTGGATCTATAAGAAAATACGTGCAGAACCAGTTCTTTCATCAAGTTTCGGAACCGGCAACCATGATGCTTCTTGGATTTGGCCTGAATGGCATAGCTCGCTTAATGAGTATCACAAAGAAGTAATAATATCTTATCTTACGAGATATGCTGGAATATTAGATTGATAATGATAGCCATAAGAGGGAAAATGAAAAAAAATAGATGGGTAGCAGTGCTCATGGTCATGAGTATCCCCTCTTTAGCAATAGCAAGCGTGGGTTCCGATCCAGTTCCTGAACCAACATCAATGCTTTTATTTGGCGCAGGTCTTATTGGAATAGCAATCATGAGAAAAAAATTTAAGGTTAAGCACGAAAAAAAAATAAATAAATAGGGATGTTCTTCCTAAGAACATCCCTATTTTTTGGTGCTCATTCTTTTTTTTATATATGAACGTAAATAAGTAACATTCAGCTCCAAAGGGTAATTGCAACCACTACATATAGATATAATATTTCTTGACGCACAACATATATTGTGTTAATTATAAAGAAATAAAAATTATTGTTGCTAATTTTAAAAAAAAGACTTTGATAGAGGAATGAAGGCATGAAAATGCAGAGTGTTATCCTTATCGTAAACTGAGCGTATAATTTTTTTGATTCGAATCCAATGCACTGCTTCGCACGCGCTCATCGAAAATGGTATGCGTTTACTGCAGAATTTGACATGTCCTCTCTTCCGCATTTAGGGTTAAAAAAATGTTTTTCAACGACGGATATGCAGTACGTCGGAGGCACAGAGTTGAACGCGATTACTGGAGAACACCTGAAAGATCTCTTCGCGACAGAGACATGGCAGAACCACTTTACGGCCCTTTCTGATAGCCTCGGATTTTCTCTAAGCATCTATTCGCAGACTGGAACGAAGCTCTTCACTCCGTTGCGCACTCATCCGCTCTGTCGGGGGTTTCGCTCGTCTTCCTCGGAATTAACGTCACAGTGTAAATCATATTGTCATCCCTTCATGATGAACACGATCTCGAAGGGAAAACCAGATGTCTATAAATGTTATGCAAAGATCATGACCTTCGCCCTTCCGATAAAATACATGGATGAACGCGCAGTGGTCTTGGGACAGGGTTCATTCTCTTCTTACGAGGATTTTCGTGAATGCATGAATCACCTGAGTGCCATCGGTCTTGACACGATTTCCATAACAATGCCGCTCACCTTTACCAGCGTCGAACATACCTGGAAGGTTTCGGGTTTTGTGGCTGATTCTGTGGGTCGACTTCTCAAAGACGCCCAGGAAACCGTTACCCTCAAGAGGAAGATCGAGAGCCTGAAAAGTATTATCGGGAAGTGGGGTAGTTCGGCAGACGAACGCTCTGAAACGCTGTACAAAGAGATGATAGACAAACTGTCCTCACTGCTCGACATCGATGACATTGCCATACTTGCCTTTGACCGAAAACAGAAAAAATATTTGAGCCTTTACAGTCTGTCGAGAAGCAGCGGGCCGGCCGAGGCCATCGCCATTAGCGAGCGTGATTCTATCGTGCAGGACCTTGTCAGCGGCAAACCGTTTGTCCTTTCAGCTGAACCCATAGAAGATCCCAAGGCTGATTTCCTGAATGGTATGGGGGCCCTTTATTTTTTTTCCGTCATGGTTTTCAAAAAATTGGAAGGGATCCTGCGGATAACCGACCGGGTGCTCAAAGAGAGTGATAAACAGATCATCATGGCATACTGCCAGCAGACCGCACTCTCCATAGAGAACCAGCGTTTGCACGAGGGCCTCGATAAAAAATTTGATCGATTTGCCGCGATTTCGGAACTAACAAAGACCATAACGGGCATTAGGGATTATGAAACTCTGCTTCAGACGATCCTTGACAAATCCGCAGACCTGCTCAAGGCCGAGCAGGGGTCCCTTATGTTGGTGGACCACAAGACCGAGAACCTGTACGTGGAGGCAAAAAAAGGAAACAGCGAAGAGGTGCCGGAAAAACACAGGATCAATCGGGGTGAAGGCATAGCCGGCAGGGTGGCGGAACTCGGCGAAGCCATCCTCGTCGAGAACCTTGAAGATGATCCGAGAGTGATGCAAAAAAACAGGCAGCATTATAAAACTCGGTCATTCGTCAGTGTACCGCTCAAGATCGATGATCGTATCATTGGTGTGCTCAACCTGTCGGACAAGATGTCCGGCGAGGTGTTTGATGAGGAAGACTTGAAACTCATCCAGTCTTTTGCGACCCATGCCGCGATCGTCATGGAGCGGAATGTTTTCTATCATAGATCGGAAGAGCTTAAAAAACTGACAATAACCGATTCCCTGACCGGTCTTCTGAACCGGAGATACCTGTATGAGAGGCTGAAGGATGAAGTAGCCCGGTCCGAACGATATAACCACCACCTCAGCCTTCTTATGTTGGATCTTGACGGATTCAAATATTGCAATGACACATTTGGACATCTTTTTGGCGACAAGATGCTTAAGGACATAGCGGAAGCATTGCAGAACACGGTGCGGTCCATGGACATTGTGGCACGGTACGGAGGAGATGAATTCATGGTGATCCTTCCCGAGACCGCGGAAGCTTTGGCGATAGATATCGCGGAACGATTGCGGAGCAATGTGGCGATGAAAGCGGTACTTCCTCAGGAAGCAGCGGATAAGGTACCACATCCGCTTACGGCCAGTATCGGCGTTGTCTGCTATCCCGACCACGGGAAAACGATCGAACTCTTGCTCGAGAATGTTGACAAGGCATTGTACCGCGCCAAGAACAAGGGAAAGAACAGGATCGAGGTGTTCTCATAATATGCCATTCAGTTCACTCCAAAAAAAGGATTTTTTTGGAAGACAGGCAGAGTTGGCCAGTCTCTATAAGAGGGTCCTCCAGGCGGACAGTGGTCAGGCGCAAAGCGTTGTTCTATCCGGCCGCCGGGGCATCGGGAAGACAGAGCTGCTCAAACATCTTTTCGGCCAGCTATTCTTCAATCAGGACCGGACAGTTCCTTTCCTGTATACGGTCAATCCTGCACTGTTGTCGGTAACGGTCTTTTCAAAATCCTATCTGAGCCGGTTTATTTGCCAGAGACTCGCTTTTGAAAAAAAAGACCAATCCCTGCTTTATCGTGACGGGATCACGATCGATGGCCTGTCTACTCTTGCTGAGGAGATGGGGGCCCTATGGGCAAAGGAGATCCTTGACCAGTACATGCAATGTTCCGGTGATCCCGTAGATGCGCTCCGTATTGCGCTTCTGGCTCCGCACCGTTCGACGCTTTCTACCGGGATGCCGGTTGCCGTTTTGATCGATGATTTTCATTGGGTGAAGGGTCTCCATCTTGACGGTGTCCCTGATCACCTGCTGGTGTCACTTTTTCAAGAGCCGATGTCGCACAGAAAGACGCCCCATGTGATCACGGGGAACATGGCCGAGCTCCAGGAGATGGCCGTGGTGAGCGGTCTTGAGCGGATACCGGTCCCTTCACTTGGATCCGAGGCGGCATCATCGATGGTCCTTGCTCTCCTGAGTGCACAAGAGGCGGAAGGAAACGTGCCTCCACTTCTGTTGCGTCATCTTGCCGGAAACCCGTATTACCTCGGGCACATCGTCACCCGGGCGTGCGCGAAGAACAATCCTGATGACAAGGAATTCTGGAATGCCTATATTCAGGAGATTATGGAAGGAACACTCGCCCTCTCGTGGTTGACGGTCCTGAAGAGTTATATCCCTGACCTGGGGCAGAGGAGAACTGCCCTGACAATAATCTCTAAAATCTATCATACCACCGAGGCCCTGTCCTGCCAGCGGATCGCGAAAGTTTTTTCGTTGACTGACGGCGAGGCGCATGGTATTCTTAATGCGCTGTATCTTGCTGGTTTTATTCGCGGAGAGTTTGGCAGCTTCAGGCCAATGGACGACCGGGTGTTGCGGGACATCGTTGATGCGCTCTCCATGAGAGAGATCCTGGCGAAGTCCCCTCATGACATGGAACTTCACTTTCTTGAAGCGCTGATACCGCAAAAGGGACAGGTTGTCCGCTTTGACATGACGCTTCCGATGGCCAGAGAGGCGGAGCTCATTGTTGCCCAGAGTCTTGAGCAGATCGGCAAAAACCTGAACCTCAATCAGGATGCAATCGGTCAATTGCAAATAGCTGTTATCGAGGCTTGTATCAACGCCATTGAACACGGCAAGGGGATGGATGATAAGATCTATGTCAGCGTTGCCGTTGATGAGGACCAGACGGAGGTTTCGGTCGAAAGCGCTGGACAGGAGTTCATCATTCAGGAAACGGGAGAACCTTACCGGGACCAGGAAGCTGAGAAAAAAGCAGGAAGAGGATGGGGTATAAAATTAATGAAACGCTTTGTGGATCACGTCAGGTTTGAAAAAACTACGTACGGCACAAAAATAGTGCTCGTCAAAAAGATCGAAAAGTCTGCAAGCATTCAAAAGGAGGATACGGCAAATCATGAGTAATTTTTCTTTATCATCCAGATCAGAACAGGACATTGCCGTCATGATGCCAAAAGGGTATATCAATAACATCGGTGCAGAACGACTCGAATTGACGAGTGAAGAGTTTATTGGCCGTGGATCGAATAAGCTTGTCGTTAATTTTACCGATGTTAAATTTATCAACACTATCGGACTTTCCATCTTTTTAAGCATGGTGCAGAATATGCTGGAATCCAACAGCCAGCTCTGTTTCACGAATATGAAGAAGGACCATCGAGAGATGTTTGAGATGGCGGGATTGATAAAACATGTTAGGGTGTTTAAAGATGAAAAGGATGCCTTCAATTATTTGAACGGAAGAAGTTAAGATGTCGGACAGTAAATTTCATCTCAAGCGCTTGATGTTCAGCATTGCTTCTCTGGTCGACCTGGGACAGGAGGCAACGTCCTCGAAGGACCTGTCGGCAAAAATGAAATCGGCACTCTATGTCATTACCGGTACGTTTTCAGTGCCGAGGGCGGCCCTGTTTGTTTACCATCCCAAGCACAGAAGTTTAGAACTTCTCGCTGATAAGGGATATAAAGAGAGTGCCCACCAGGAGATAAAATTATCTGTTCTGCCGCAGCATATTAAGCATTTTCATGTGAACGAGCCGCATTCCATTCATGAGATGGTTGGGAGCCCTTTTTACGAACGGAATGACCAGGTGTTTTCGAAGTTGCAGACAAGGCTCTTCATCCCGCTTTTTGCCAAGGATGAATTTGTTGGCGCTATTGCGCTCGGCAAGAAACTCGGCCGGGAATCCTTCCGTCAAAACGAAAAAGATGTTCTCCGGGTCGTAGCGCACCAAATGGCGATAACGTTGTATAATGTGACACTTTTTGGGGAACTCACCAAAAAGGCCGCGGAAAACAAAAAACTCTATGAAAGCATGCGCCGTATTTACCATGACACCGTCCAGGCATTTTCCGCCGCCATCGACGCCAAGGATGGCTATACAAAAGACCATTCCTATCGTGTGGCATGTTATGCCGTCGCTATTGCACGGGAGCTCAGGTGGAAGAAAATGGACGTGGAGGGTCTTTATGTCGCCGGTCTTCTCCACGATATCGGGAAGATCATCATTGACACAAAGGTCATCAAGAAGGGCGAAGGGCTTACAACCCTTGAAAAAAATGAAATAAATAAACATCCGCAGATATCTTACGATATCTTATCAAAGATCAAGTTTCCCTGGAAGAATATTGAGCGGTTTGTGCTGCATCATCATGAGCGGCTTGATGGGAAGGGATATCCAGATGCGCTCCGGTCAACGGAACTGAGCGACGGTGAAAAGATCCTTGCGCTCGTCGATGCCTTTGATGCGATGACCACGGACCGGCCGTATCGGGACAAGTTGGGGCTCGATGAAGCATTCAAGGAAGTATTAAAATGCGGCGGAACTCAATTTGATGAGCAAATCACGAGTACTTTTTTCAATTTACTGCTTCGAGAATTGAGCGGTGAGGTTAAAGATCCACAGATACTCCCGCACTTGCGCAGCAACGGAACAGATCCGTCGGCACCGAACTGGGCCTGGGTCCAAGCGTCTGGTTCTCCCAGCGGTTCTTGCCGGGACAAACGCGAAAATTCAGATCCGCTATTCTCCCGGTTCGAATCGCGGGTAGAAGATAGTGGCAAGCAGCCTCAAGGATCATGGACCAGGCCCCTGTATGTGACCAGACACAAATAGAGAGCATGTCCGGCGGTGCTCAGTAGTGTTCACACCGTGACAGGGGATAAACTACGCAAAAGGCGGTGATTGCTCACCGCCTTTTGCGTTACTTGGGAATGTCTTAAGAGACAGATTTTCTTCGGTCTATCCCGGATCTTCTATCGTTTCCACTTCTCCTCTCCACGCCTTTGTAGTTTGGGTCATCAAACTTTCTTCGATTTTCGCCGGATCGTCTAATCATATAAGATGTCACCCATTCTAATTATTTTTATTATCCGGATCAGGTAATACTGGAAACCTCTATTGTACAGAACCCTGTGGGGCCGATCGTTGCAAGAATGCCCGAGGCGTTCGATCCATATCTGAATGAACAGAGGCGTTATGAGATGGACTTTGTTATCATTATAGCGAACAGATGTTCTCAATGAGGACCGGTTAAAAATTGTTTTTTCAGATATAGATATTCAGGATATTAAATTTTCGCGAATTTTTTCGTATTTTCTGCGGTTTTTCCCAGATCTGCTGTCTTTTCCACTTCTCCGTTCAGGACCTTTGAAGCTTTGATCATGTATTTTTCTTCTATCTTGACTTGATCTTCGATCCATGAAATGCCTCACGATAGTAGCGTTTTCCCTAATTTAATTAATCGATATACATTTTGATGATTTATTTCTCAGTTTTTCTGAAAGCGATAATCTGGTCATATTACATCAGTTTTTTTATAGGTATCAGAGCCTGTTGCGCGAATGCCAAATAAATCCAATATGTCATTCTGAGAGTGTAAATAATAGCGTATTTTCAGACAATTGCCAGAACCTTCACTACGCTCAAGGTGACGAAAACTGAATTAGTGCAACAGACTTATTGATGCACGTGTTATGCCAATTTAATAATTAATTGATTTATAAGAGTATTTATTATTATTAACGAGTAATATATGATTGTGTATAATTTACCGACGGGTAAAAAGGGGATGATAATATTGCACAAAGCCCTTTTTAACCCTGAGTAAAACGAGAATCTCGTAATTACTCAGGAGAGGATTCGCAAAACTTCTGTCGATGTATTATAATAATAAAGTAGTAAGCGGGTACAGTAGTTTTTCAAAGATGTTACTTTCTGTTCAGAGTGACGATGTGTGGCCATGGGACGAAAAAAAGACTAAATGAAGTTCGTGCAGAAGGCTCGTATTCGGCTTATTTTGAGTAATACTTACGGCTGATATTTTCTTTTTTTTCATATACGTAATATCCCCCATTTATACCCCATTTAGGGTATTGCAATTTTTTCATAAATAGAGTAATAATAGGTAGTTAAAAAGTACTTTGTCAGGATATTTTACATTATTTGGAAGAGAAATTTGTTTGTACAGACCCCATTTCAGAAAGAGTCAGACAGCCAAATATATAGAGTACGCGCACTGCTCATGACATTGCTCCTCTTTCTTGGTGAGTGCATCGCTGAATGAATTCCAAAATGATGATAAATTCAATGCGCGGGCGATCCCAGTTGAACCTTAAACCATGAACCATGAACCTTGAACCTGATAACATCAGAGGTTTCATTCAAAGAAGGATGGTAAGCAAAATGAAAAAAAACATATTCGTTATCGCGCTCATACTCTTGTTTACTTCGTCGGTATGGGCAGCAGATTATCTGATCGGTGAAGGGGATACGCTCATGATATCCGTTTGGGGCGAGAAGGACCTGACCCTCTCAGTGGTAGTCCGTCCCGATGGAAAGATCTCGATCCCCGCCGTGGGTGAAGTCATTGCCGCTAATACCACGGTTAAGGACCTTCAATCGACACTTACCGGAAAAATCGCGAGGATCGTGAAAAACCCAATTGTAACGGTCCTGGTCACCGGTATCACGAACAATAAGGTCTATCTGTACGGAGGAGGCGTCAAGTTAGGTGTATTTCCCCTGACCCAGCGCACGAGTCTCCTCCAGCTTTTGTGCCAGATAGAGAATGTCAGGTATGCGGACCTGAAAAAAGCCTATGTACTCCGGAATGGGGAAAAGATCAAAGAGGATTTTACAAAATTGTATCTCCAGGGAGACACGAGGGAAGACATCGCGATAGAATCGAACGACATCATATATATTTCGACAAATGTGAATAAGAACGTTTATGTGATGGGGGCCGTGAATACGCCGAAGTTTGTCGAGTATCGTGATGGTCTTACGGTCATGGAAGCGATCCTCGAAGCGGGAGGATTCACTAAATACGCGAGCCCGAACGATACGATGATCTATCGGAAAGATGGTGCCCGTGAGATCACGATAACCGTCAAGATGAAAAAGCTGATGAATAGCGGCGACCTCTCTCAGAACGCCCGGCTTCAGCCGGGTGATTATATTGTTGTCAAGGAAAGTTTGTTTTAGTCGGTACAGAATAAAATTCTTATCGAAATAAGGGAAAATGCAGCCGCAAAGTCACCGTGCTGCATACCCTGCTCTTGCGAAGCGCGGGCACAAGCAGAGAAAGGCTCGAAGTAATATCAAACCAATAAGATTTTGCTTTATATTTACCTCCTTTATTCTCAGTAGTAAAAAGCTTATTGGTTCCGGCTTGACCGGGTTAGGAGAACGGCCGTGGAACAAACTCAGGAACTGGACATAAAACGCTATCTGCACCTCATTCTGAAACGGCGTTACCTTTTTGCTATCACGGCCGCCTTCATCATTACCGCGGTGGTCATCTATAGTCATTCCATACCGCCGGTTTACGAGGCCAACGCCCTCGTTTCCATCGATAAAAGCTTTTTAAACAGTGTCCTTAAAAATATAGCGGGCACGCAAGCGGTCGATGATAAATCCGCAGCGCTTTCAACGATCATGACGAGCAGGGCCATGGTTGTAAACGTGCTCAGCGATCTTGGCGTAGATATGCAGGGGATGACTGCAGAACAGGCTGAGGGCTTTATTAAACGCACGCAGAAGATGACCCAGCTCGACTTCAGCAGATCGAGCGGAGCTGTTGATTTTTTCACGATATCTTTTCGGGACAAGGATCCTCGATTTGCAAGAGATTATGTGAATAAAGTGGTCAGTAAGTATATTGAGACAATCATCGGTTCCAAGAGAGAGGACTCATTCGGCGCCAACAAGTTTCTCCTGGACCAGATCAACCAGCAAAAGGAGAAAGTAGGCAAACTCGACGCGGAGATCGCGGTGCTGAAGAAAGACGAAAATATTATTCTGTATAACAAATTCCTTGAATTGCAAAAGCGGCACGATGATCTTCTTGTCCAGTACACGGAGCATCATCCCGAGGTGATCAAAGCGCAATCCGCGATCGAGACACTCAAGGCGAAATACTTTAGTTCACAGAATAATCTGGCATACGCTGAAAATGTCGTTAGCCGCCTGTCCAGTCTTGAGCACGAACTCGTATTCAGCAAAAAGATATACGACGAATTGACTATGGCCTATGGTAAATCTCAGATGTCTACCCAGGCAGAATTGCAGACCAAAGAGGAAACATTCAAGATCGTGGACCCTGCTGTCCTTCCCATCACGCCGGTCAGCCCGAACCGCATCAAGATCATCCTGCTGGGGATCATTGGAGGGATCGCGGGCGCAGCCGGTCTTATCGTGCTCCTCGATGTCTTTGATGATTCCATTAAGAGCGTTGACGTGATCAAGAGTTTAGGCATCCCCGTGCTTGCTATCATCCCGCATATTCAGGACCCCCACGCATTGATCAGGTCGAGGAGAAAAGATATCTGCTTTTACATGTTGTCCGGATTGTTCGTCGTGCTCCTGGGTGCCGTCATAGTTCTGGAACAACTTAGATTGCTCGGTTAGTGTTAAAGAAGCAACTTCTTTTCAAAGGGGAAAGAAACAACAGGAAATGTCTTAGATAGGATAACGGGATCAACAGGATCGTAAAATCCGCATATCGTAATTCCATTTCATCCTGCCTGTGGCCCATGGTTGTTATCCTGTCAGAAAGATTATTTCCGGCTTGACCGGGTAGAAAGGAAAGAATGAGCGAACTTCAAAACGCGATGGAAAGGGAGATCGGCCTTAAAAAATCGAGCACCAGGAACGGCGATAAAGCCGTTGAGAAAAGGTATATACACTTCGAACCCGGGGAGGCTAAAGGAA
>Ga0184636_1000396_pt1 | contig 10553 bp, 10 predicted proteins | sample PLM3_60_b2_FD_133164 | JGI IMG/M metagenome (GOLD analysis project Ga0184636, IMG submission 133164) | Groundwater sediment microbial communities from an aquifer in East River, Colorado, USA - PLM4_90_b2 | ecosystem: Environmental > Terrestrial > Soil > Riparian zone | place: USA: East River... | reverse complement strand
TCAAGTTTTACATTGACAACATCAACTTCATTCATGGTTGCCTGCGCCAATTGAGTATTACCTACAAGAACTGCCAAAGTTCCCGACGCCGGTTGCTGGACGCGAGCTGTAATATTTGTAACTATTCCGTCAAATGGAGCCCTAATGTAATCATTATTAAGATTCTCTTTGGCATCAGATAGGGAGTTTTCAGCCTGTGTCACGGAAAGTTTTTTTACTTGTATATCCAGCTGAGTCGGCCCTGATTTTAATTGCTCATAAGAAGCCGCGGATTGATCAACTGAAATTTTCCCGGAGATTATTGAATTTTTATCACTTTCAATTGAATTTTGGATCTGTAAAATTGTTGAAAGATTGGAATTAACGGTTGAAATATATGACTGCATACTTGACTCGTCAGCACTTAATTGAGATGGAATTTTTGCATTATTTTGTTGGAGAGCGTTATTTACCAAATCCAAAAAATTTTTAAGATTGCTATTTGCAACCGATATCGCTTTTAAAGTGGCATATGTTTCTCCAAGCAGGCTTTCTACGGTTGAAGTGCTTGAATTTATCGTGGAATTTTTAAAATCGACCAAGCTTTGATTATATGCCGCGAGCGCAATCTGATAGCTTGATATTGCGCTTTGATTAAACTGCGCGGCATTTGGAGCCCATAAATTTATCAGACTTGTATACGCATCAACATTCCATTGTGATTTATTAATTGTCGTACTATAAATAATATTATTAAGCCCTGTCATGACACCAGGAAGATCAATATGAGTGTTGGAAATATCATTATATGCCGCTCCATAATCAGCATTTAAATTATTGACGCTATTTTGGTAATTTTGCTGCGATTGAACCGTTGATTGCTGTGATTGAAGCACAGTCGAAGTTGTTGCCGGAGCCAAAAGGGTTTGTAATGAAAGATTTGCATTGTCCAGGTTTGCCTGGGCGTTTCTTACCGCGCGCTCATCATTAACCGTATCTAACTTTATAAGAACCTGCCCTTTTTTGACCTTTTGATTATTGACTACTAAAATTTGAGATACTATTCCGGAAACCTGTGCCTGAATATTTGTCTGATTTGATGTAGAAACCTGACCACTTCCGGTTACAGAAGAAATGAGCGTTCCTTTTTGTACCTGCGCCAAAACATATTTAGACTGAGCCACAGTTTTGGTTAATTGACCATAAAAATAATATCCTCCCACTAAAACAAGCAGCGCCAAAAATAATGACATTTTTTTATGAACTTTGATTTTATCTGATATTTTACCCCATACTCTTTTAAATGAATGCATCATGAAATTTTATTTTTATAGTTGGTTAATAATATATTTTAGTTAGGATTTATCCTTTAACTGCATCATCGGAACAAATGATGATTCAGAAGGCATGACTCTAATTAATTTGGCTTCAATCTGCCCAAGGTTATTAGGAGACCCGATAATAACAATACGGTCATCCACATTGATATCCCCTATTGTAATCGCATCCCTTAATTTGTTGATGACGGTGTTTTTTGTAATAATAATAATTTTTTCAATTTTATTCTGATCCTGAACTATGATTGACGGAGTTGAGGAAGAATTATTTATTTTAATCACCATGCCAAATGTTCCGTAACTCCCCATAAAATTTTTATTGCGCAAATCAAATGGCTTTCCCATCATTTCCCCCATAGGAACGCCAAAGTCAGAACGCGAACCAATAAAGTTTTTCTCATAATTATTATTCCACCTGCAAGAAAATTCAGCTTTTTTAAATCCAACCAATTCACCCGCTGCAAAAATGGAAACTAATATAATGATAGCCAAAATACAGACAAAAATTACCTTGAATGCTTTTGAATGAAAAAAGTTTTTAAAATTGATATCTTTAAACATAGATTTTTAATTTTGGAATAAAAATCAGATTAATATCGCCATAAATAATTTTTACAGAAGATGCCAATATGGCAACTAATCCCAACACCATAATTGTTCCAAATATTGGAAGAGACTCCAGCACTGAAAACATAAATTCTTTCCAATAAGTTATAATAATGGCAGAATCAGACAATAACAGCGACATAAATTGAAGTACGCCGGATTGTAAAATTTCACTCTGCAATTCCCTTAGCGCCGGTATTAATGCAATAAATATAGCAAAAGAAAAAACTCCGAGCAGCGCTATTCGTATTTTAAAAATTTTGCACTTTTTCTGATGCTCAATTCTTCCCATAATTGAGTCCAATAATTCAGCATCTATTTGAGAACTTTTCTTATTCTTCCTCATTAATTACTAATACAACAAAGGAATGCATTTTGGTGCATCTTTATTTATTCCCTGCCTTGCCTCGCCATAGCTTTAGCGTCGGCGGGAGCCTGTCGCCCGCGTATCGCCTAAGCTTTAGCGAATAGCGCAAGGTCATTAATTAAGTATTTTTTTAAGCTCCAAAATAGCCCTTCTGTACTGACTTTTTACCGTATTAAGGGATTTTCCCAAATTTATAGAAATTTCTTTAAATGTAAGCTCTTCAAAATTATGCATTTTAACAACTTTTTGATAATCAGGATTCAATTTTGCCATTGCCACGGAAAGTTTATTGGCAGATTCAGAACGGCTAAAAACCTCTTCAAAGGGTAACGTCGCGTCTGCAATTGTTTGAACAAGATAGTTATCCCCTTTTTCATCTTCAAAATCAGAAAACAGATATGGTTTTTTCTTTTTTATCCAATTAAGCGAAGTATTTTTGGCAATTTCAAAAATCCAGGTTTTAAATTTTTTGTTTTGGTCAAATTTCTTTAAATTTTTCCAAACGGCTAAAAAAACATCCTGTGTTATATCACTGGCATCACCTGAATTTCCTACATATCTATAAACAAAGTTATAAACAGGATCTAAATATCTTTCAAAAAGTTCCCTCAGTGCCTTTTCCTCACCTTTTAAATATTGTTGCACAAGTTGCGCATCTGAATATTGCATTTTTACATTATAAACTATTTTAGAATACATGCACTAACCTTGAAAAATAGCCTAAATAAGCTATTATTTAATTTATTGGAGGCGTCGCATAGTGGTCTATTGCGCCTGCTTGGAAAGCAGGTTTGCCTTAACAGGCATCACAGGTTCAAATCCTGTCGCCTCCGCACAAATTGAAAATCGGAATCCAACATTAAACTCGCTCAAAAAAGTTGCGAAAGCCTTAGTCGTGAGCGTTGATGATTTAATAAATTAACAAATAATTATGGACAATCTATTTTTACTTATATTTTTTGCCTCAATAATCGCTCTCGTTGTCGGTCTAGTTAAACCAAGCGTTTTTTCTCGTTTTATTAAAGGTGAGATAACACAAAAGAAAATTGGTAAAATTTTCGGAATTGCCATTATCGCTTCGTTCGTGTTATTCGCAGTTACAACAGATTCTTCAAAAAATAATAACAATGGGGTTACACAGCAACCTGTTGTGGAGAATGCTCAAACTGTAACGGAAAATAAAAACGACAATCCTGCTCCTGTTGTAGAAAAAACTACTCCTGCACCCACACCCGCGAAAACAGAAACAAAAACTACTCCTGCACCAACTCCGACACCTACACCAGTACCAAGCGAAACAGTGAGTCAAAAAAATGCTGTTAAAAAAGCTAAATCTTATTTAGGCTACTCAGCATTTTCTCATGATGGACTGGTTGCCCAATTAGAATATGAACAATTCTCGCATGCTGATGCGGTTTATGGTGCAGATAATTCTGGTGGTAACTGGAATGAACAAGCAGCTAAAAAAGCCAAATCGTATATGGATATGTCAGCATATTCTCGCGGTAGTTTAATTGAGCAGTTGAAGTATGAGAAATTCACACAAGCACAAGCAGAGTATGGAGCCAACGCGGTTGGTCTATAACAGTACAAATAAGAACAATATAAAAAATATGAGCGATGATCAAAATCATAAAGAGTTTAAGGGCTATAACGGAACTTTAATCCTAACTGACACAAGAGTAATTATTAAACGCGGAGCGAAAGGGTTTTTGCTTGGTGGTGGAATGTTGCGGGGCGATAAAACTATTCCGTATAGCAGTATTGTTGCTGTTCAGTTAAAAAAAGCTGGAATGACGGCTGGATATATTCAGCTCACACTCAAAGGAGGTTCAGAAGCTAAAAGTGGTCTTTTCCAATCTGCGACAGATGAAAATTCAATCAATTTTCATTCAGCGTTTGGTGGAAACAACAACGAACTTTTTAATGAAGCAAAAACTTTGATTGAGGAAAAAATAAATTCTGTTGGTGTCCCTAAAAGTAGCGGACTTGATGAACTTGAAAAGCTCGCCACATTAAAAGAAAAAGGAATTATCAACGAGGAAGAATTTAATGCGAAGAAAAAACAACTTCTTGGTTTATAAAATATATGAGCATACTCGATATATTTCGCTCAAAGCCGAATACTGACAATCAACAACGCAAAACAAAAGATGAGCGAAAAGCCGAGTGCCCATATTGCCACAAAACACTTTCCAAAATCCCCGGAGCAAAAACTAAATGTCCACATTAGTAGTTTTAATCGTTTGGATTTTGCTCAAAATAGTTTCGAACTTTGTCTAACAAACACCGCCAAAATATGAAAAAATAACTATGAGTACGGTTATTTTTTAAGCAGCGCGCTTCTCCAGATTAGTGTTACCATCTAATTTAGTAAAAATATCTTCTCGCGGTCTTTCCAAATGTTTTTGTTCCAAAACCTGGGCAGTCAGTTGATTTATAATCCATGCTCGAAGATTTGCCCGGGAATTGCTATATTTATGAAAATTAAACTCGTCTTCATTTCCTGTGCTTCTGTGACTTTTGACATATTCCTCTAAATAAAAATTCAAGTCTTTAATATATTGTTGAAAATACTCCCCTTTTTCAGCCAACTCCCTTTTTGCAAGTTTATCAACAACCGCCAAATCTTCATCAAGCAGCTCATCAGGGTTTATGTTTTTAAAATGATTGTTTGTTCTATTATTTTTAAGCTCCCAAAGCTTTGTGCGAATTTCTTCCAGATGTTTTTTTCTGGCTTCTTCAGAGTCAATATTATTTTTTTGTATTTCCGGTTGAAATTCTCCCATATTATTTGTCCAATAAAATTATAAAATTCTTGCCTTTGTTTTTTTTGGCATCATACATTGCCATATCGGCTTTTTCTATAAGCTCATAAAGATTAAAGATGACATTTTTTCTCTTTTTGCTTTTTGCCGAAATTACTCCAAAACTTGCAGTAAATTTATGATCTTTTTTTACTTTTGAAATTTTCGCCTTGCTCAGTTTTGCTTTAATTTTGTTTGCAACTTTCAAGGCTTCATCTTCATTGGCATCAACTAACCCAATTATAAATTCATCCCCTCCCCACCTTGAAACAATGTCAAATTCCCTCAGGGAATTTTTAAAAACATCTGCCGCCACTTTAATAAACTTGTCGCCTATCTTATGACCATAAACGTCGTTAATTGTTTTTAAATTATCAAGGTCAATAAAAATAATTGAAAAATTGTTTATATTTAATCTCCTTTTCTGTTTATATTCATGGTCCGAATGTTTCGCCTCGCTGATAAATTTTTCCGCTTCCACTATAAATCCGCGTCTATTGTAAAGACCTGTTAAAAAATCATAATCAGCCACTATCTGCAACTTTGCTATATCTTTATTCTTATGATTAATAATATCACTGAGCTTTTTAATCTCTCTTTCAAGCTCCTTTATTTTTTTAACCATTTACTTAATTATAACAATAATAAAAAAAGCCGCAATGTGCGGCTTTTTTTGAAAATGAGATTCTTCGCGAGGCTCAGAATGACACATACTTATCTGACAAAACCTAATAAACCTAGAATACGGGCTCTTTTAACGGCGTTTGCCACCATTCTTTGGTGTTTTGCGCAGGTATTTGTATGACGCGGGTCAATAATTTTTGCCTGTGAAGAAACAAACCTTCTTAATAAATCGGTATCTTTATAATCTACGTGTTTTAAGTTTTGAGAACAGAAAAAGCATTGTTGCATATTTTTTTAAAAAGCTATAAATTTTTGGACATGAAACTTAAATTATATTTAAGTTTATGACTTACAGCTTAAACTATTATTTTTTAATTAAAGTATTCCATTTAAAATGGTAAATCTTCCGGTCTGATATCTTCTTCATTGATATCGATTTGTGGAAGCTCAACATGAGAAGCATCTTCTGCTCCTCCGTTTTGAGAAGCTGGCTGATTTGCGTTTTGGGAAACACTGCCAACTTTATTGAATGTTGCACCCGCTCCCATTGGTTTTGGCCCCAGTTGCAATCTGTCTGAAATTATTTCAGTAATTTTTTGATTTTGACCTTCTTTATTTTGCCAAGTTCTTGTTTTCAATCTGCCCTCTATCAAAGCGACACTACCCTTGGTAAGAAACTGCGCTGCGATTTCAGCCTGTCTTCCCCAAGCAACAATATTATGATATTCAACCTCCTCCTGTTTTGCTCCGTTTTTATCTTTCCAAACTCTGTTTGTTGCAAGACTAAAACTGGCAACTTGTTGCCCGGTAGGGGTACTTCTTATTACCGGATCAGCGGTCAATCTTCCAATTATAAATACTTTGTTTAAATCCACCAAATTTGGAATTTGGAATTTGGAATTTGGAATTTAGCTTAGAAAAATTTTGCCATATTCCATATTCTATATTCCATATTCTATTTTAAAATTTCTTCCAATTTCTTTTCTAATAATTCGTTATTAACAAAGTCATTACTTGAAGCTTTTTTTGGAGCTTTAACTGATTTGGTTTCTGGTTGATTTCCTTCAGACGGTTCAGTCGGTTTTTCAACTGGCTTTTCCATTTCCTTCTGAGCTCTCATGGCAATTTCCGGCAAATTCATAACCATGAATCTTAAAATTTTTGAATTAAGCTTTAATTTGGATGAAAGAGGCTCAACTGACGCCGGGTCCATGTTAAATTGGATATATGTGAAATAAGCCACTGATTGTTTTTCAATCTTGTAAGCCAAATTAACCTTCTTGGATTTGCCAGGATTTATAATTGTGGCCTTAAGAGCGCTTAATTCATTGGAAACTTCCTTCACATCCTCTTCGGTTGAAGTTAAAAATCCAATTTCGTAATTTTTTGTATCTTTTTCCATGTTTTATTTATTATAAATATATTTTATATACTAAATTAAGTTAGGGATGAAGTCAACCCCGTTAGAAGTGCACAATAAAATTTTGCATAATCATTTAGACTAAAGGCGTTAGCCGCCTATCGGCTTAATATAAAGCTATTACATAATTATCATAACACTTCTAACGGGGTCAATCCCAGCAATATATATAAATATATATTGCTGGGCTAATTTTATAGATTATTCTTCATCTTCAGTTGTTTCAGTTGCGACCTCATTTCCCATTGTATCATCAGAATCATCGCCAATTATTTCTCTCTTGCGATATCCGGTTCCTGCCGGAATCAATCTTCCAATAATAACGTTTTCCTTCAAGCCGCGGAGTCTGTCTACTTTTCCTTCTGTTGCCGCACTTACCAAAATACGGTTTGTTTCCTGGAACGAGGCTGAGGACAAGAAACTCTCAGTAGTAAGAGATGCCCTGGTTATTCCGTGAATCATTTGTCTTGCTTTTGCAGGACTCTTACCTTTTGACTTCACTTCCCTGTTAACTTCCAAGAATCTTGATTTTTCAACAACGTCTCCCCTTACAAATTCTGAATCTCCAGCATCTTTGATTGCAACTCTGGAAAACATCTGCTTGATAATAATTTCAAGATGCTTGTCATTAACAGCATTTCCTTCCGGAACGTAAATCTTTTGGACTTCATTTATTGCATAACGTTCAACTGCATCCTTGCCTTTATATTCAAAAAGTTCTTTAAGATCCAAGCTGCCTTCGCAAAGCTGATCACCCTTTGAAACTTTATCACCTGACTTCACAAATATTTTAATGCTGCGTGGAATTACGTATTCAATAATCTTTGATTTTTTATTTTTTGTAACTTTAAGTTGAATTGTCTTTAAATTATCTTTTTCTTCAATATCTTCAATTATACCGTCAGCTTCTGCCAAAATTGCCTTTCCTTTTGGCAATCTGACTTCAAAAATTTCCTCAACACGCGGCAAACCATGGGTAATGTCGACTCCGGCAATACCTCCAGTGTGAAAAGTTCTAAGCGTAAGTTGTGTTCCCGGTTCTCCGATTGACTGAGCTGCGACAACGCCGGCAGCTTCACCAACTTTAATGAGATCACCCCTGCCAAGATCAAGTCCATAACACATGGAACATGCCCCATATAAAGTCTTACATCTTAACGGCGAGCGAACTTTTACCGCAACTATGGCTTTTTCGCTGCCAATTTTTTCAGCTGTTTCTTTGTCCAATATTGTTCCGGCTTTTGCCAAAATTTTATTTCCAATTTTAACATCTTCAGCTAAAACTCTGCTGAAAATTCTCTGACCAAATGAATATCCATATTCATCTCCATCAGCTCTAAACATTTCAATACTCTCGGAAGTTTTACAATCTTCCTCTCTGATAATTATGTCCTGAGCAACGTCAACCAAACGTCTTGTTAAATAACCGGCAGATGCTGTTTTAAGAGCGGTGTCGATCAATCCCTTTCTGGTACCGTGGGTATTAATAAAGAATTCCAAAACATTCAACCCTTCTTTAAAAGATGACTTAATCGGCAGTTCAATACTCTCTCCTCTTGGGTTTTGTACCAAACCTTTCATACCAAGCATGTTAACGGCCTGTGCCAAAGAACCTCTCGCGCCGGAATCAAAAATATAATGAACAGAATTGATTTTTTCCAAACTGCTACTTAAAGCTTTTGGAACAATTGCTGTTATTTTTTCTCTGGTCTTTGCCCAAATTTCAATAACTCTCTGTTTGCGCTCAAGATCAGTCAACAAACCTTCTTCAAATTGACCTTCTATTGTGCGCACTTCTTTTTCAGAAGCTGCAATGATTTCCGGTTTTTCTGCCGGAACAATCAAGTCATCCATACCCCAGCTGATTCCAGACTGAGTTGCATATCTAAATCCAATATTTTTAATCTTGTCTAAAATTTCCCAAGTTCCGCCAATTCCGTATTGAGTAATAATTTTGGCAACGACTTTTTGCAAAGTCTTCTTGTTCATCATGTCGTTTACAAAATCAAAATCTGCCGGAAAAGCCTCATTAAAAATTATTCTTCCCGCTGAAGTATCAATAAATTGATTGTTTGTATCTTTAACTTTTACCAAAGCATTAATTTCAATATCACCAAATTCAGTTGCCAATAATACTTCATTAAAAGAACAAAACGCCCTTCCAGTTCCTTTTGCATTATCTTTTACTCTGGTCAAATAGTAACAGCCCAAAATAATGTCCTGTGATGGTGATGCAATCGGATCTCCAGTTGACGGCTTCATAATATTAACGCTTGAAAGCATTAATTCTTCAGCCTCCTGTTGCGCTTCTTTTGAAAGTGGCAAATGAACGGCCATCTGGTCTCCGTCAAAGTCAGCGTTAAAAGCCGCGCAAACCATCGGCGGAATTTTAATTGCCAAATCTTCAACCAAAACCGGTTTAAATGCCTGAATACCAAGACGGTGCAAAGTTGGGGCTCTGTTTAAAAGAACTTTTTTATCCTTAATAACTTCTTCCAAAATTGCCCAAACTTCTTCAGGAGCTTGTTCAATCAAGCGAGTAGCATTTTTAATTGTATGAGCCAATCCTCCGCTGATAATTTTTGAAATAACAAATGGCTTGAAAAGTTCAAGTGCCATTTTCTTTGGCAATCCGCAAGTATTTAATTTTAATTCCGGACCGACAACGATAACCGAACGTCCTGAATAATCAACGCGTTTTCCCAAAAGATTTTGTCTGAATCTCCCCTGCTTTCCTTTTAAAATATCAGCCAATGATCTAAGCGGTCTTCTTTGCGCTGACATTTGAGCTGAAGTTGCGCCTCTTGATGTATTATCAATTAAAGCGTCAACAGCTTCCTGAAGCATTCTTTTTTCATTGATGACAATAATTTCCGGAGCTTTTAATTCAATAAGTTTCTTTAATCTGTTGTTTCTATTAATAACCCTTCTGTAAAGGTCATTTAAATCTGAAGTTGCATAACGTCCTCCATCAAGAGGGACCATCGGACGAAGTTCCGGAGGTAAAACCGGCAATACGGTCAAAATCATCCATTCCGGTCTCATCTTATTTTTCAAAAGTGAATGACATAATCTCAAACGAACAATCAATTTTTTAACTCTTCCTTCTTCTTTAGTTGTTTCTAATTCCTTTTCAGTCTCATGATAAAGCTTTTTTAAATCAATATTTTCCAATAATTTCTTTATTGCCTCGGCTCCGCTTTGTGATTGAAAAACATCTCCAAATCTGCGTGACAAATTAAAATATTCAATTTCGGAAAGAATCTGCCCTTCCTTTAATGAGGTCAACTGGGTTTTAATTCCTTCCATTTTGTCTTCCAAGCTTTTCAGTTCGTCTTTTTCTTTTGTATCTTTCTTTTTTGTCTTGTATTCATCATCAAGTTCTTTTAAAACTCTTTTTCTTGCTTCCTCAT
>Ga0184636_1000395_pt1 | contig 10554 bp, 15 predicted proteins | sample PLM3_60_b2_FD_133164 | JGI IMG/M metagenome (GOLD analysis project Ga0184636, IMG submission 133164) | Groundwater sediment microbial communities from an aquifer in East River, Colorado, USA - PLM4_90_b2 | ecosystem: Environmental > Terrestrial > Soil > Riparian zone | place: USA: East River... | reverse complement strand
TTATTTTTTAATCTAACGACCATTTTAAACTGTATCTTCATACTACCAAAAAACCGCCTTCTTGAGAAAGCGGCTGAAATCGGCTCCGGGCACTGGACGATGTTAGAACCTGTTTGATAGGTTTTTCGGTATAAAAACTACTAATAAAATAATCTATTTTATTATCTTTATGGCTTTCCCTTCTATTAGGGCTTCAGTAATTTTTTTATAGGCCGAGGATAGAATTCTCTGAAAAGTGCTCTGGGAGGTATTCATTTTTTTAGCCGCCTCTTTCTGCTCTAAATCTTTTATATTTCTCAACCTCAAAGCTTCGGCTTCTTCAGTGGTTAATTCAATAATCTCTAAGTGCCTCATTGGCACGCCTTGGGGTTTGAAATAAGTTATATTAGGATTGAATCTTATTCTTCGGCAAAGCCGTGGTCTGACCATAATTGAAATAATTAAAATTTAATGATATTTTATAACTGAAGAAGGCCTTCCCAGCTCTCTCAAAAGAAAGAGCTGGACTCTCGGCCTTCTTTTAATTTTGATAGTATATTATATCAAAATCAAGGTTCTTGCGAAACAAGGTTCTTGCGAAACAAGGTTCTTATTTTTGCTGGTCCTTTAAGGCAGTTTTTTCTTCGCGAATCGCGGATAATTCTTCTTCAATCATCTTTTCCTCATCCTCTAAAGCGGCAAGTTCGTTTTTAGGAGATATAAATCTCCTAAATCCAAAACCTCCACCCCAGCAACCCCAACCCCGTCTCATACCGCCACCGCAAGGACCAAACCCTCGGCCGGTTCTGGAACCTTGTCCTATAGGACCAGTTCCATCTAATTTTGGCATATTGTTTTTTTGTATTTAATTATATCTTAGAGAAGTCCGACCAGCATTCTCTATTTTGAGTATATATTCATAATGATTACTTGTCAAGTGGTGTTATCCACAGAATAAAAAACCGCCCTAATAAAAAGGCGGTTTTAAAAAGGAAAAAAAGGTAAATATTATTCGCTTGTTTGACCGTCAAATTCCGCTTCGTTGCTCACAGCCTCTTCTTTCGTGGCGCGTACAATACCGTCTTTGTGGTGGGCCGGTGAATAAATGGTATATAGTTTTAGCTCTTCCTTATCAGAGGTATTGATGATGTTATGCTGAGCGCCAGCCGGGACAATTACGGCTACGCCATCTTTTAACTCGTATTCATTGCCATCAATAATGCATTTGCCCTGGCCTTTTTCAAAACGGAAAAATTGATCGTTATCTAAATGAACCTCCATTCCGATTTCTTCATTCGGACGAAGGCTCATTAATACAAGCTGGCTGTGTTTTCCGGAATAAAGCACTTTGCGAAAATTATTATTTTCTAAAGTGTCTTTTTCAATATTTGTTGTGTATCCTTTCATAGTTTTTATAATTTAATTTTTATTTTTTAACTTGACGACCGTTTATATTATCATTCTACCAAAAAACCGCCTGATTGGCGATTTTTTATTGGTTTACACTGAGCTTGTCGAAGTACTCCCATGGTTGGCCTCGCTCGTAAGCCGCTACGGCTGAGAGACGACGTTAGAACCTGTTGGATGAGATTATAGTAATGTTTTTTCTTTAAATTTTTCTATATCTCGAGGCAATAAAAGAATAGAGAAATTGGCGTATTTTTGTATGCCCAAAGATGGGGAATGGCCAAAACCAACATATTCAATCTTCTTATTTTTATATTTTACATATATTATGGCTGGAATTAAATCAGTATCAGAACTCACTAAAATGGCTGTGTCGTATAGATTATCAACGGCCCCAACGATTAAATCTACTGCAATTTTCACGTCGGTTCCTTTTTCTTTATAAACTCTATCAATTGGCATTATTCTGCCACGTTTAATAATAAAACCGTCATTTTTAAGATTTGAGAAGAATTTTTGTTGTCCGCTTACAAGCTTTTTGCTTTTATCGCTTCCGTCAAGATTTCTAAAAACACCCGTATAATACCTCTTTGAAATAAGTTGTCTTTTATCACCAACTAAAAAATCTACGAATTCTTTAAAACGAAATTTTGTTCCCTTCGGAAAATTTATCTCCTCGTCTTTTAGATAACCATAAAAATTACTTCCATCTATATAGACAGCTACTCTTTCTTTTCTATTAAAAATATCCATACAATATTATTATAAGATAATCCTAAATAAAAAACTACCCTTGCCGAAGCAGGGGTAGTGTTCATAGTAAGTATATATTATCTCTAATGTGTTTTTTTGTCAAGTGGAAAACTTGGCTCACTCTGTTGGACGATGTTAGAGCCTGTTTTGGATAAAATAAAACCGCCATCAGCAAATAATAATGCCTTAGGCGGTAAAATAATTAGTTCGTTACGGAAACCTCCTTAATAGCTTTTTTAAGAGCGAGATAATAGTTGGTTGTGACTACAGTAGTAACTATCGCCCCAGGCTGTTTTTCCCAAGGCTCAGCACGATTCCAGAAACGATTCTTCATCTCAATATTTCTTGCTTTTTCTTTTTCTGGATCGGTTTTCCCCTGCTTTTCTTCTTCTGGCGATAAAAACCAAAACTTAAGTAATTCGTGACTTGGATTGATTCTTCGCAACTCTTCTGCTACCTCATTAGCAAGAGAGACGGCACTTTCATATTCTTCGGCCCATCCCATTTTAATGTGCTACCTCCTTTATTTGATAATTTATTTTGCCACACCCAATAAAAAAGTCAAGTTCAAACCAAAAAACCGCCTTCTTGAGAAAGCGGCCGAACTCGGCTCCGGAGGTAGGATTCGAATCTCTGGTTAATTTGTCCGACCTATTAAATAAATGAGCCGGAGAGAGGATTCGAACCCCCGACCAATTTACCCCGTACCATTTAATGGTGGAGCCGGGAGAGGGATTCGAACCCACGACCCACAGTTTACAAAACTGTTGCTCTACCACTGAGCTATCCCGGCAAGCACTACTAAATCTTTATTTTTTATCTTCGTTAGTAGATTTTTTTAACTCTTCCCAAAAATTATCTTCTTTTTTAATTTTCTTCTCCTGAGACCTTTCCCGCAGTCTTTTTAGCCAGTCAGCCGTTTTATTTTCCGTTTTTAAGCTCAGAATCCTGGTTTTTGAAATGATTTTTTGAAGTAAAATTTCAAAGAAATCAGCCTTAAAATATTTTGAATTTTTAATCTTTTCTTTTAATCCTTTTAAAAAATTCGCTCCCGGCTCTCTTTTGGCCGGAATATCCGGCGATTCAATCAAAATCGGGATTTTCCGAAAAACTAAAACTGCCATACCCAAGAAGCTGAAAATTAAAATTATTTGCGCAATATGCTCAAATTTCATACCTTATACATCTTTTTAAAACGATATTTTCGCCCAATTTTGCGATATAGTCGTTAACTAAATCTTTAATGATTATTTTTTCATCCCTGATCCACGATTGTTCAAGAACCGGTATTTCTTCCGGCGGGATTGCGGCTATTTGCAGACATAATTCGTGGGCCAATTTTTGGAAGTCCTGAGAACGGGCGACAAAATCCGACTCGCAATTTAATTCAATCATCACTCCTACCTTCTTCCCCGAATGAATATAGCTTTCTATTATTCCTTCTTTTGTTTCCCTTTCTTTTTTCTTTTCTGAAAAATTTTTCCCCATTTTTTTTAAAATTTCTTTTGCCTTTTCCGTATCGCCTCCAGATTCTGCCAAGGCTTTTTTACATTCGGTTATTGAAATCGAAGTTTCTTCGCGGAGTTTTTTTATTTTATCAATTGAAGTCATAAAATATATGATAAAATTATTTAATTTTTGATTTTGCCTTGAGTATCGTTTCTTCCACTTTATCTAAAATATACTTTACCGAGCTGATGACATCTTCATTCGCAGGGATGGGATAATCGGCTAAGGTGGGATCGCAATTAGTGTCTGAAATTCCAATTATTTTTATATTCTTAATTTTTGCCTCTTTTAGCGCCAGGTCGTCCTTTTTCAGGTCTACAACGAAAATAGCATCGGGCATTTTCTCTAAATTTTTAATTCCTACGAATTTAGCCCCCAATTCTTTTATTTCCTGGTCAAAATTTGAGCGTTCTTTTTTCGTATATTTTTCCAATTCCCCGCCTGCTTTTTTCCTTTCTAATTCCTTAAAATATTCTATTCTTTTTTTAATTACCTCAAAATTAGTAAAAGTTCCTCCCAGCCAACGCTCCGTAACAAAAGGTAAATCGCACTCTTTTGCTAAATTTTTTACCAAATCTTTATGTTGAATTTTTGTTCCAACCATTAACAAAACTTTATTGTCTGAAATCAATTGTCGGATAAAATTCAAAGCCTCTTCTAATTTCTCTTTTGTTTTGTCCAAATCAATAATGTGAACGCCGTTTTTTACTCCCCAGAGATAGGGCCCCATTTTGGGATGAATTTTTGAGGTTTTATGCCCAAAATGAAGGCCGGCCTGAGCCATTTCATCTGTATTTAAATTAAAATCGCCGGGTGATTCCTGGGCAGTACTCAATTCTTTTTCCTGTTTTTTAATAATGGGTTTTTTTGTTTTTTCTGTCATATTTTTTTATATACCATATTTATGAACAGAAGACAAGGACTTATTTTCTGTAAAACTTGATTTAAGAAACAAACTCTGTTAATATAATATACATGAAGCAAGAAATTCACCCGAAATATTATAAAGCTCAGGTCCGCTGCGCATGCGGAAACGTCTTTACGGTTGGCTCAACCAAGGAATCAATTGAAACTGAGGTTTGTTCGAAATGCCATCCATTTTACACCGGAAAAGATAAAATTGTTGATAAAATGGGCCGGGTAGAAAAATTCAGGAAAAGACTGGCAAAAAAAGAAGATATAAGAAAGAAAAGGAAGTAAGAGATGTCAGATTTCAAAAAAACCAATGAAGAATACGAATCACTACTTGAACAACTCAGTAATCCTGAGTTGATTTCAGATTGGGAAAAGTTCGAAGAACTGTCTAAAAAAAAGCAAGAATTGGAAAAAATCATTGAGAAACAAAAAGAAATAGAAGAAATAAAAAATAAAATTGAAGAAAATAAGTTAATTTTATCGTCGGGTGAAGATCAAGAATTAGTTTCATTGGCGATGGAAGAGTTAAAAAATCTTTTGGACAGAAAAAAAATCTCAGAAAAAGAATTGGAAAATTTATTAGAAAAAAAAGATAGTTCTTCTCTGTCCGCAAACTCAGACCCGCAAAGCAGGGCAGGCGGTTCCGCCATTATTGAAATCAGAGCCGGAACCGGTGGCGAAGAAGCGGCCTTATTTGCCGCGAGTTTGTTCAAAATGTATTCTAAATACAGCCAGAACCAAAATTGGAAGCAAAGGGTTTTGGATTCTCATTCCACCGAATTGGGTGGCTTTAAGGAAATTATTTTTGAAATGGAAAACGGAAATGTTTTTTCTAAAATACAATTTGAGGGCGGAGTCCACCGGGTTCAAAGAATTCCAACAACTGAAAAGGGCGGAAGAATCCACACTTCTACCGTTTCCGTAGCCGTATTGCCCAAACCGAAAAAAACTGAAATTAAAATAAATCCTGCCGATTTGAAAATCGATTTTTATTGCGCTTCTGGCCCGGGTGGTCAATACGTGCAAAAAAGGCATACGGCAGTAAGACTTACCCATTTGCCAACCGGAATCGTTGCTACCTCCCAAAGCGAAAGAAATCAAGCAAGAAATAAAGAAAACGCCCTGACTATTCTGCAGGCTAGAATTTTAGAAAAAAAAGAAATGGCTGAAGGAGAAAAACTAGACGGTAAAAGACGCTCACAAATAAAATGGGCTAAAAGAGCGGAAAAAATCAGAACTTATAATTTTCCACAGGACAGGATCACTGATCATAGAATTAAAAAAAGCTGGCATAATTTAGAAGAAATTATGTCAGGCAAACTAGATATAATATTAAAAGATTTGGAAAAATATTCTAATGTTTAAGAGCTAAACTCTCAAGCTCTTTGATATCATCTGCGTAACCGGCGGCTATCCGCATTACTGAATCTCCGTAAAATCTATATTTTGTGTTGGTAGTACCAGAAAAATAAATCATTGCCGCTCGCCATTCACCATTATAAGTTTGGCTTTTTGCTCCATAGTCTGACAAATAAAAAGCTGCGGCTAAAAAAGCATCTCTGATATTCCACGGATCGGCCGGACTTCCGGTAACCGCTTTTACTCTTTCTCGATATTTCGTCCAAGTAGAAGGAATAAATTGAGCAGGCCCCATTGCTCCTCCCCAGCCGAAACTCATTGGACAAGAAACAGCAGTTTGGTAAGGATTTTTTCCTAATTCCTCGCAAATTGCTAAAAACGGAGGAACATCACGAGTCGGACTCATAACCCGGCGCCTTTTATTTTCAGCCGGATCCTGGGGTAAATAGCATTTACCAACGTTTTTTCCGATGTTGGATTCCTGTGTTAAAACGGCAAGTAAAAAAGCTGGACGGACCCCGGTAACGCTCTCTGCATATTTTGCGATATCATATGCCTCGCCAAAGGTCGGGGCTTTGGCTACGCCGACTAATTCAAAAAGCCGGGCCCGAATCTCTTTTGCTTTTTTCTTGGCTTCCTGAAGAGATTTTTGATATAAGGCCTCTTTTCCTTTGGTTTCTTCCAAGAGCTGCTCCTGCTCTGTTTTTGTGGATTGGCTTTCTTTCTTTTGGAGGGTCCTCAAAATTACTAATTTTTCCGTCTCTTCTTTCTCGGTATCCAATGATTGTTTTTGATCTTCCAGATCAATTTTTAATTTTTTGATTTCGTTTAAAATTTGCTGATTTTTCACGTCCAAAGCACTAAGAGCCACCAAATCGTTGAAAAAATCGGATATCTTATCTTCTTCTAAAAATATTTCAATATAGCTTTTTTGGTCTTCTTTATAAATCGTTCTTAAAATATCCGTTATTTGTTTCTTATAATCTTCAATTTTTATTGAAGTGTTATTGATTGATTTTTCGGTGTCATCAATTTGCAAGCCGAGGTCCTGAATCATCAAGTTTGACTGTTTGATCTCTAAATCTAATTTTTTAATTTTATTTTTTAAAATGGAAATTTGCTTAGCTAATGTTTCTTTTTCTTTTTGAGTTGCGTTAATGTTTTGTTCATAATTTGCGATTTCTTCTTCTAGTTTTTTCAATTCTTCCTCCAATTGCTTCCTTTCTTCGGTTGGGCTCAAATTGGTCTGAGCCTGAGCTTGGTTTTCCTGTCCTATTATAAAAAAATTCGGCAAAATTAAAGCCGAAATAAAATCAAAAAGAAAAATCAGTGTAGCCACCAGCATTCGTCTATCAAACCATGGTTCCATATTGGGATTTTTTTTAACCTCCTCCATATAAGTGCCTTTATTCGTTTGGTTGCGTCTTTTCTGTTTCTTCTTCCTTTTCTCTTTTTTCTTCTACTTTTTCCACTTCTTCAACCTTTTCTTCAATCGGTTTTTCCAATTCTTCTTCAATTTTCTCTGGATGTGAAACTAAAGCCACAATATCGTGAGGGTCTTTTAAAATTTTTACTCCTGTCGGAATCTTCAAATCCCCGATTAAAATATTATTTTCAAAAGTCTCTATTTTTTCTATATTTACCCTGATTTCTTTTGGCAACGCCTGAGGTTTGGCTTTTACTTTTAATTCTGAAATATTCTTGACCAAGGTTCCTCCCAAATCTTTTACTGCCAGAGAAATTCCTTCAAAAATTATGGGAACCACCACCTCAACTTCTTCTTCAAGATTCGGTTGATAAAAATCGGCGTGGATCGGCTTTTCGGTTAAAGAGTCCTTGGCTACGGCATGTATTAGAACTAAAAACTTTTCGCCCTTATCAACCGCCAGAGAAATTAAGGAGCTTTCTCCCGCATCTTTATAAATTTTTTCAAATTCTTTTTGGTCAATTTCTAAAGACAGCGGTTTTATTTTTGAGCCATATAAAACCGCGGGTAAAATACCTTTTTTTCTTAGAACATTAACTTTTTTACCCGAAATTTTCCGGGTTTTAGCTGAAAGAGAAAGCATATTATTTAACAATATGAATGATTTGGACGGGGCAGGCCTGAGCCGCTTCTTCGGTGCATGCGATTTTTTCAATTTCCAATTCTTCGTTCCCTGTTTTTGGATTACCCTTTGCATTCAAAAGATGGGCTTTGCCATCTTCGCCCAATTCCCAATATTTGGGGCATAGAGCTGCGCAAGAACCGCAACCGATACATTTTTCTTTTTCATGAATAATTTTCATAATTAAAATATCAACTAATTAAGGTTATCTTATCAAGGGTTATTTTTTACGAATAACAAATCTTTTTCCCAGTTCTTCTAAAGTTTCCATAACTCCGGTGTATTCCAATTCAGTCATAGGCAGCATTGCAGGTCCTGAAAATCCCTGCCTTCTTATTTCCTCGGCTTTTCTGGAAACTTTATTTCTAATATAATCCCAGTAGGGTTGGTCAAAACAATCTGCCGGCTCGGTTAATTTACCATTTTTTACGGAAAATGCAAGACAGCTGACAATAGGCGGTCCGTCAAAAAAGGAAATCGGTGAATTTTTCTTTACGGGCATTAAGGGTCCCGCATGACTTCCTCTCATAAATCCCGCTACATAGTGTCCTATAGTATAAGGAGAAAGAACTTCGCCCGTAGCTGGGAAATCTTTTTGAGTTCTGACCAGCATCACGGGGTCGTCTTTCCCGACATATTTACCAGCGATATTATGTAACCTTGTAGTTGAAGCAGATACCACTTTTTCTCCCGAAGCCCGTGACCAAACAGACTCTACTATATAACGTCCGTTATCTCTCAATAAAGCTGCGATATCATATGTTTCTTCCGGTGTAACCAGTTCAATAACTTTGTCGGCTTCAGTATAATTTACATCCATTATCACCCATTTGAATCCTTTTTTAACAGTTGGGGCTAAAATTAATCCCGCGCAATGCATGGGATCGGAAAATGTTAAATATACGGGCAAATTAAATGCGCCAGGTTCGGTTTTATCGGCCATAAACATTAAAAATGGTTCGGCTGTTCTTTCTTCAATTTCCATTTCAGCTATTTGAGGCCCCATCCCTTTTAAATTCCCGGAAAAAGCTTCCACTAATAAATCCTGACCTGCGCCGTAAAGGCCCTGGGATTTCGCCACTTCAGTGCCCGCCAAAAGAGCGTCCCAGCAAAGCTTATGAATATCTTTATTCCCCGCACCTTTTTCGTGAGTAGTCAGTATAGAAATATCGTCTCCGGTGTAGCCGATATAAGAATCTATTATTAATTTTTTGCCTTTTTCTTTAATATAATTTTCGACAGTTTCTAAAACTTTCTGGCTGGGTTTTATGTGCCCGCCGATGGAGCCGATGTCGGCTTTAATAATTGATAAAGTAATTTTTGCCATATTTTATTATTAATTAATTGAAATTATCTACGACCTTTTTCTTTTTTGGCAACGATTAAAGTTGTTTTAATTACAGTGTCCGGATTCAAAGACATTGATTCAATCCCCTCTTCCACTAAAAATTCGGCAAATTCTTCATAAACTGATGGCGCTTCACCGCAAATTCCAACATATTTTTTCCTTTTTTTGCATTCCTGTATAACTTCACTTATCATTTCTTTTACGGCTTTGTTTCTTTCGTCGCCTATTTCTGAAATTAAAGCCGAATCCCTGTCCAAACCCAATACCAGTTGAGTCAAATCATTGCTGCCAATCGACATTCCGTCAAAAATATCCAAAAATTTGTCGGCTAAAACAACGTTTGAAGGAATCTCACACATTACATAAACCTCCAAATCATCCTGCGTGTGAACGGTGGGCTTACCCTTTCCCAGACCGTATTCTTTCATTAATTTTAACACTTTTTTACCTTCTTCGGGAGTACGGCAGAAAGGAACCATTACTTTTATATTTTTTAAGCCGAACCTTTCTCTCGCCCTTTTTATAGCCCGGCATTCCATCTTAAAGGCAGGTAAAAATTTCTCATCATAATACCTTGAAGCTCCCCGCCAGCCCAGCATTGGGTTTTGTTCTTCCGGCTCAAAAAGCTCTCCGCCCAACAATTGGGCGTATTCATTTGTCTTAAAATCGGAAAATCTGACAATAACGGGTTTCGGATAGAAAGCTGCCGCTATTTTCCCGATTCCCTGGGAAAGATTATTAATAAAATATTCTTTTTTATCTGAATATCCTTTTGTTATTTTTTCAATCTTTCTTTTTAAACTTTTCTCTTTTAACTTGGTAAAATTATATAAAGCTAAGGGGTGAATCTTGATTTGAGAAGCGATAATAAACTCTTCTCTGGCTAATCCTACTCCGGAGTTCGGCAAAAATGAATTTGAAAAAGCGGTGTCGGGATGGCTGGTATTCATCATTATTTTTGTTCTTGTTTTGGGAATTTTTTTAAGATTATATTTTCTAATCTCAAATTTCAATTCTCCCCCGAAAATTTTACCGATTTGCCCCCCCGAACAATCCACCGTTATTATTTTCCCGTTCTTTAAAATCTGCGTTGCTTTATCAGCTCCCACGATACAAGGAATACCCAACTCCCTGCTGACTATTGCCGCGTGACAGGTTCTGCCGCCTTCTTCGGTA
>Ga0184636_1000392_pt1 | contig 10567 bp, 6 predicted proteins | sample PLM3_60_b2_FD_133164 | JGI IMG/M metagenome (GOLD analysis project Ga0184636, IMG submission 133164) | Groundwater sediment microbial communities from an aquifer in East River, Colorado, USA - PLM4_90_b2 | ecosystem: Environmental > Terrestrial > Soil > Riparian zone | place: USA: East River... | reverse complement strand
TGAGGGCGGCAACCTTGCGGTAAAAAATGTTAATGTAGAAATAAATGACAAAGAATTTGTTGTTCTGGTTGGTCCATCCGGCTGTGGTAAGTCAACAGTGTTAAGGATGATTGCAGGATTGGAAGAAATTTCATCGGGAGAAATTTATATTGACGGAAAAATTGTTAACAATATCCCGCCAAAGGATCGCGATATCGCAATGGTATTCCAGAATTATGCACTTTACCCACATATGTCTGTTTTTGAAAATATTGCATTTGGACTGAAGCTAAGAAAGTATAATAAAAATGAAATCAAACAGAGAGTCGAAGAAGCTGCATTAATCCTTAATTTGCAGGACTATCTTCATCGCAAACCAAGACAACTTTCGGGTGGACAAAGGCAGAGAGTTGCTGTGGGTAGAGCAATTGTCAGAAAGCCAAAAGTATTTTTATTTGATGAACCTCTAAGTAATCTCGATGCAAAACTGCGGGTTCAAATGCGGACTGAAATTTCTAAGCTGCATAAAAATCTCAGCGCAACAATGATCTATGTAACTCATGACCAAACTGAGGCGATGACGATGGGAGATAAAATTGTAATCCTAAAAGATGGAGAGGTTCAGCAGATTGGAATTCCTATGGAACTATATAATAAGCCCATTAATAAATTTGTAGCTGGATTCATAGGCAGCCCAGCGATGAATTTTATAAATGGGAAAATTATGCAATCAGATAAATTGTACTTTGTGATTGATAATTTAAATATTAGGATAACGCTTGAGGAAGTGAACAACAGGCAGTTGCAGCAATATCGCGAAAAAGAAATAATTATAGGGATTAGACCCGAAGATGTTTTACTTAGTACTGAAAAATCAATAGCCGGAGATATTTCTGTACAAGTAGAGGTTGTTGAGCCTATGGGTAATGAAACATTATTATACTTTACTTTACAGGGAACTCAAATGATCGCAAGGGGTAATCCAAATCAACAATATAAAGCGGGAAGCACTTACTCAATGCAGATCAATAAGAATAAAATTTATCTTTTTGATAAAGAAAGCGGAAGCGCTATTTGATACCGATTCAACCTTTGCTATCTCTTCAAAATTAATAATCAGAGACCCTTATGAAAGATTTAATCACTACTCTGTTTGCTATTTCAGTTCTTGCGATTCATTTTGATTGCTCAACAAAGGAACAACAATTTGTCACCGGAAAAAATTTAACTGAAGAGCTGCATCTGGAAGTTCTGGTAAACTATGATGTAAACTATCTACTTTACTTACCTGAAGATTATGAACGATCTTCTAAAAAATTGCCTCTTGTTTTGTTTCTTCATGGTTCAGGTGAAAGAGGATCGGATATTGAATTGGTAAAAAGAAATGGTCCCCCCAAACTTGTCGAGGAAGGGAAAAAATTCGGTTTCATTTTGGTTTCTCCTCAGTGCCCTGAAAGAACTATTTGGGATAATAAAATGCTAATTTCTCTCTTGGATGAGATTGAATCAAAATATAATGTTGATAAGAACCGGGAGTATTTAACAGGTTTAAGTATGGGTGGACATGCGACATGGTCACTTGCAATTCAATATCCGGAAAGATTTGCGGCGATTCTTCCCGTCTGTGCACGTGGTTATCCGCAAGATGTTTATGTCCTTAAAGAAGTTCCTGTTTGGGTATTTCATGGTCAGAAGGATGATATTGTTCCCATCAATGATGGACAAAAAATGGCTGATGCATTAGAGAGAGCAGGAGGGAATGTTAAGTTTACCATCTATCCTGAAGCCAATCACGATGCCTGGACAGAGACCTATAATAATCCAGAGGTTTATGAGTGGTTATTGAGCCACTCGCTTGAAAGTAAAAGGTATTATAAATAAGCAACAAAAAGATTTGCGGAGAGTCAGGGAAGAGATGTGAGACTAAAAATCATTCGATTCCAGGCTAAAATATAATCTTTTTAAAAAGTTGTTCTAAATTTCTTCTATGAAAAAAGCTCAAAACACTTAATTTTGAACTAAAAATCTTAGCGAAGTATCAAAGATTCTTTAAATCCTCAAAAAAACTTTGAATTCGAATTAAAATCAAAAAAAAATCATTAACGTGTCTGTTTTGGTACTATATATTAATATTAAGCGCTGAGCTTATACTTTGAGCAATTATACAATTCAATTCTACTTAGTCAGTGACGGAGTATTTGATTAAGTAATAAGCAGGTTGATTTTAAGAAACTAGCACAGAATAATTGTTAGAAAAATTTCTTAGTGATTTAGGTAATTAATGGATTACTTTCATTTTTTTATAGAATTTAATAATAAAATAGAATTAACTCATTAACATTTAATCGTTGTAGAAATGTAAATAGATGATTATTTAAATTGAATATATCTATTATTTCTCAATAAAAACTTGCAATTTCAATCAAAGAGAGTTACATTTATTCTGTACAGACAAGTCGTCTGAATAACTGAATTAAATTATACCCACTTTCCTCAATTTAATTCATTTTGAGATAAAAATTTTAACCATATAATCTTGGGATTATGAGGATGAAAAATCCTTTTATTATAATTATCAATCCCTTTCACTCACCATTAGAAAATCAAATTGTTGATTCATTTAATTCTCTTAAGCTATCCGATTACCTTTTAATTGATTCGTTAAACTTTGACATTAGTAATATACAATTTTGTCCCAGTCTAATATTGGTCCTTTTGGAAACCACCACCTTAATAATCTGAAATTTTCAAATATGAAAAAACATTTATTTTTTGAACTTATTTTTTTCCTTTCAGTTTTTTCCGTTACACTAGCGCAGGATACGAGTAAAAGAGTAATCCGGATACCGGATGAAGTGTTTACTAGAAGACAGCAGCAAGCTCCAATGATTACTTTAATCGCAGATCGTAATCCTGTGCAAATTCGTGAACAAGTCAAGTTCACTTTATTGCCGGAAGATATCACTGGCAGATCTAATTTTACTTACACTATAAACTTTGGCGATGAAACACAAGCTGTTAAAGAAAATGGTAAATCATATTTTTTACATGAATATCGTTCTGTTGGTCCTTTTACAGTTTCTGTATCAATTGATATACCTCCTGGGATTGAAATCTTTGATCCAACACCTGTTATGGCAAATGAGATAACATTGCAAGTCGAAAACGTCTCACTTTTTGTAGAACCAACAAATGTTGAGGTTGGCCAGACAGTTTCTTTTGAAACAAAATTCAATTCAATAGACAAAAATCTAAGATACAACTTTGATTTTGGCGATAATTCAACAAGTGGCTGGCTTACTGATCAAAATACAACTCATACTTATTCTCAATCAGGGACATATTTTGCTTCTGCCGAAATCAACGGACTTGATGGGAATTCATTATATCCTATTGCTACAACTTCAGAAATACAAATTAATGTTAAGTCGCCTCTCTCCGTCACATTAACTGCCGATAATATAAGTCCAAAAGCTTATGACAAAATTACTCTCACCACATCCTCAAATAGACAAGAAAGCGGACTTGAATATTGGTTTAACTTTGGAGATAACAGGCCCATCCAAAAAAGTTTGCGACCTGTAATTTCCAAAATGTATACCGAGCCCGGAGATTATAAACTATCTGTGCAGCTTGCAGCTAATGGAAATCCACTGGAAGTTTTTTCTGTTATCCAAATAAAAGTTTTACCCATTACAGTTGAATTAATTGCTGGCAATACTAATGTCTTTGTTGGAGATATAATAACCTTTTCTGCTTTAACAAATTCAACAAACCGAGACATTAAATACTTTTTTAATTATGGAGATAATGGCGAAGTAACTGTCTCAAATATATCATCAATTAATCATATTTATTTAGAACCAGGAAATTTTACAGCATCTGTGCAGGTTGCAATTAATAGTGTACCAATAACGAATACTGCAAGACTCGACATTACAATTTCACCTCAAATAATAGTCACTCTAAGAGCCAACAAGCCAAATGCAATTGAGGGTGAAAAAATAAAATTTAAAGCTATTACCAGTAGCGCAAATAATGATTTTCGCTATGAATTTAATTTTGGGGATAATGCAACAACTCAAACAATAAGTGATTCAACTATCTCTCATATATATTTGAAAAGAGGGAATTATACAACTTCAGTAAAGCTTATTAAGAATGGAAGAGTTTTGTCACAATCAAATCTTCCAATTAATATTTCCTCCCGACAATATTTAGTTGATCTAAAGGTTGATAAACCAGATTCTCAACCGGGTGATACACTTACATTTACTGCTTCATCAAATTACCACAACATAGATCTTGAATATTTATTTGATTTTGGAGACAATACTCTCGTTCAATTCACAAACGATTCAATCATTCAACACGCATATATTAATCCAAGAAATTTTACAGCTTCTGTTCAACTCTTGCTCAACAATATCCGCCAAGCACAGGATAGTGTTGCAGTTAGAATAAATTTACTACCGCCTGATACAGTAAGCCTTTTAGTTGAACCAGATACCGTTGAGACTGGTGATACCATTACTTTTACGGCATCAACAAACTTTAAAGGCAGATTGGAATATGAGTTTTATTTTGGGGATAATTTCGAACCAAAGCGAACCAGAGAAAACAAAATTCAGTTTGTTTACCCAGATTCAGGAATGTTCACAGTATTTGTAAAACTTTTTCAAAAAGATAATAAAATAACAAAAAGTGAAGAGCACTATGTTATAGTTAAATTACCATCAAAACCTGATTGGTGGCCCTACATTCTTGGAGGTATTGCCATAATTGCTGCCGGCTACCTGATTCGGAAGTGGTATTTTAAGTCCTTGGGAATTACTTTTCATCCATATCCTGATAAAGGTTTGTCAAATATAAAAGAACCTAAAAAGTTTAGTATTAATTATGAAATTCACTTCAATCCTAATTTAGCAAACGCGAACAATCTGCTTAAACCACAGGAAGAAAATCTTATTAAATCAAAAACGGTGAAACCATGACAACATTACAAGAAATCTTTGCTCTAACAACTGATACTGAGCAAAAAGATTCAAATGAAAAATGGAATAAAATTGAAGCTAAAATTGACGAGGAAATAAAAGGAATTAAATGGATTAATTTTACACCGGAATTGGTAAAAAATGTTGGTGAGCTTTTAAATATTCCGATACCGGATTTATTTATTGACTCATGGAAAAAAGGAAAAGCCATACAAGATGCGTTATCTGAATCAAAACAAATACCTGAGAAGATTATAGAAATTGAATTATCCAAACACACCATTGAGAGTGAACTCAATCCTTATATCGAAATCAGGGTTATGAACATTCCTCAGCCGAAGAGAATTAATTTTATTCTTAGTGTTTCGTTCGAGTTGAAAGGATTTATATTAAAAATTCAGAATGGTTCCATAAATGAAATTAAACCAGGCACATGTGAGATGACGGGAACCTTCAAATGTGAAGGCATCCCCGTCCCGATAGCTCAAAAAACGAGTGAACTAATCAAACTGCCAGATTTGTTTACTGTTACCGTCAAATAAATTTAATTGTGTAAAGATATTGAAAAGGATAAAATTGTTGATAAGGAAAGAAAATTTAGATAAAAGCTCCGGATAACACATAAATCAATATATTGTTTCTTAATAATGTTTAGTTACTGAAAAGAATAAAAAAAAATTTATAATAGATAGGAGATAAGAATGTCTTTCACCTTAACCGATAAAAACCTTCGCAAATTATGTGAGGTAAATAGTTTTATAACCTCGTCAAATGAAATGGTCTTCTTTGGTTTGCGCGGAATGCTGCCCGTCAATCTGGAAGATCATACGTTTAGAGTTGAACAGATTTTAGAACTTGCTGACATTAATTACATTAATCCCCGTTGTACATTAGGACAGTGGTTTCCCAAAGACAAGAAATTTGCAATATTTCCTGGCAGTACGGTACCACACCAAAGCTATGTTAGCTCTTCGGTTTTAACAAATGGGGAGGGCAGCAATCAATTGATGACAGGATATTACTCAGACTACCGTAAAGGAGTGCACAAAGCAGGAAGTCTTACTGCACACGAAGCGTTCCGGCAGGTGAGTTCCCATCCTATCCGCAGAACCAGTGACGATCTTGATTTCGATAACGACGATCGGGTTGAATATGAAAATCCCAGTGACAATATCCATTCGGGATGGTGCATGGGTGTGAACGCCAGCAAGTATGCCAGTGCAGGCTGCCAGGTACTTGTTGGTTATCCGCAATGTAAAAGTCGCGGGCAGCAGCCGGCAACAGGTCCGTGGAAAGTTTTTAAGAAGAATGCGTACGATTTACCGCAAAAAAGTTTTGGATATATATTGCTTGATGGGCGCGAAGCTTTTCGAGTGGTGTCAGCTGGAATGTTAAAAATTTCTACACGCCTTCGTTTCGGTTCACAAGGTGACCTTGTAAGTAAGTTACAAAAAGCTTTAAAGAACAAAGGTTTTTATGAAGGAAACATTGATGGTGATTTTGGGAATCGTACACTTCGTGCAGTGCTGCAATTTCAAACTGCATCATTCGGACCAAATGCCGATGATGGTATTGTAGGACCACAAACAGCTTCTGCACTTAAGTTAAGCTGGCCAAATATGTAAGAATTGCTGGTAATTATATTTTTAATCGTTCAGAGAAGCTTTTGGGATTTGGACATTTACCGGATCTTTGGTTAGCAAAAGCATCATTAATAGAATATTCTGATTGGATGGAGTTTAATAAATTAAAATGTAAACACCTCCCTTAAATTACTTTATTAACACCAATTTTAAGTTTTCAACGAAGGAATCAACATAGATCTATGAAAAAAAAGGACAGCTACTTTAGCATAGTTAATTGAGAAGTAATAAACCACTCAACCTTAGTTTCTTTTTCTCCAGAATTAGTTTTATAGTCCATATTTAAATTTAAAATCTGTTACGATTAAACTTTCTTGAAAACTCTCTGAAGATTCAATCCCAGCTGTAAACTCCGCCCATATATTTTCTTCAATTCTCATTTCAAATCCTGAGTCAATTAACCATACCGATTTATCTTTTTCTATAATTGACCCTTGAATTTCTAAATGAACTTTATATTTATTACTTCCTATATACACCCTTGAGGAAATACTAAATGATGATTTAAACTCATTACTTGTGTCAGACCTTTCATAATTACCATTCATTCCGAGAAGTAATTGCCCCCAAGTTCCTATTCCATAAGCCGCAGAGTACCACAGAGAATATTTACTTAATCTAACGTTGTTAAAAAGAGAATCACTAGAAGCTATTTTTGAAGCAAATGCTAATTCACTTATATTCCCATTCCATTTTTCTTCAGACCATTTTTCTATAAAACTATTAATCAATTCATTTTTCTTTTCAATAATATCAGGTAATTTCTCAATCATTTTGGGTTCAGCAGTAGGTCCAAGTATTAATCTCTTTTCATCGTATAATGACTGTATCTTTTCGGAAAGGTCCGTTGCATCTTTAATATAATTTGCGTTTGCTCTTAAATCAGATTCATCATTTAGAGTAACCCTAAATCCAAAAGCGAAATCGGTAGTAGAACTAGGTTCCTCGCTTCGGCTTGTTGCTCCAGAAATTCTAAATCTGTATAACCATTTATTATTATTATATTCGGATAAAGTTAAGCTCTTTCCATTGATGAGCAAGCCGGGTGAGAATTCAAGTGCAAACGATTTTGGCAAGGTGAATCTCGATTCATCATCTAAAAAACTTGAAAATGAAACAGCGATCTCTTTTACTGAAGCAGGTCTTAATATGTTGCTTGGTATTTCGTTTAGCAAGCTAAAAGCAGGTGCGTCTGGAACAGCAAAATATGTTTTGTAATCCTGTGCCAGCTCTGAAAACTTTTTCTGTGCAATTATATTCGACGAAATGATAATGAAAATCAGAACTAGAATCTTGTAGATGTTATTTTTTTTCACAATATCTAATCCTCCTTTACTAATTTAACTAAAAGCTTACTTGTTTCTGTTTTTTGTGAAGATTGTCCTCCTGCATGATCCTCACCAATCACATTTCCATCTTGTGTAACTTCAAGTTCAACGTACCAATCTATGATAGGCGGAGTGATTACGAGCGTAACAAATACATCAATAATTCTTTGGTCGTTGACTTCATTTGGCAAAGGCATTTCATATTTGTCATCATCCGTATTGATAAAATTTCCCTTCCTTTCCATCACAACTTTTTTTGAATTGGCTTCCCATAAGTACAGTGTGTAGCTGCCTGGTTGTGCAAAACCTGATTTAACCTCGGCACATATTGATCCACCATCTTTTTTAAATTTTGCGATAATCATTTTATTTTCCATAAAATTTTAGAATTAATTACTTTGAAATTTCTTTTTGGAGTTCAATCCTAATAAAACTCGTCTTCCTCACACATTATTAATTTGTCCGGCTCTTATTTCTTAATATTTCATAAGACCTCCATTTATCTTAAAATTATTTTTTAATTAATCTAAGCACATAACCACTTTGCAGCTAATTTGCATTCCGGAGCAATAATGATTAAATGAGAATAAACGATTAACAATTTGAAAAAACTTTTTAGACTTCATTTTATCCCTCACTAATTCACTTTTATCAAATCTTTTCATTAAAGCAAGATTTTATTAAAGGTATACAACCTAATAATGAGTGTTTTTATTTATTTTGGATACCTATTATAATAGCTCCTGCCGATAAAATAATAATTTTATACCTTATTTAATTTTGCCAGGTGTTCATCAGCAATTATTTTATAAAATTCATTTCCTTTGAGATTGCTTACTATTTGCCATTGTGTTACCGATGTACTTAGATACTCTTCTTTTAATTTCACATCAGATAAAGAATTAGCATACTTTTCATAAGCATAAGCAAGACGAGTGTGATATTTTGGTTCATTCAAAAAATATGATAATGTTTTTTCAAGTAATTTAATTGCTGGTTCAAATTGGTTTTTTTTGAATAATATCCAACCTTCAGTATTCATAATTTTATAGATTTCTTCATCCCTGTTAATTGCATCGCCTTGCTTAATAATCATCTTCGCTTCATTTATAAAATTTATTACACTATCAATGTCAGCTCCGTGATCTGCATAAATATCTGCCAGCTCAATTAGCGGAATATGGCTCATTTTCTGCAGATTCTGAGGGTCAAGACTCAACGAAATACGGAACTCCCTTGCAGCACTTTCTAGATCATTTTCTTTCTTCAGCATCCTTCCAAGAAGAATACTGTACTTTACTTTGTAAGGATGAATGTTAATGGCATCTGACAGTATTTTAACAGCTCCTCTAATATCTCCTAATTTATCTAGGCTCATTGCAAGCCTTTGGTATGCATCTGCAGTAGTCATATCATCTGGAAAAGTATATTTTGGATTTAGTTTAATAGCTGTTTGAAATGCCTTGCTTGCCATTTCATAGTCTCCCAGCTCAAAGTAGCATAAACCTATACCATATTGAGAACCACTTAAATTAAAATTTAGTGCGACTGATTTCTCATACTCTGGGATAGCTTTTGTGTATTGCCGTAGATAATAGAAGGCATTTCCCTTTAAATGAAAAGCGTCAGCATCTTTCTCATCTATTCGAATTGCTCTATTGCATTCTTCTTCTGCATTTATATAAGCATTATCAAAAAAGCCACTAACTTCCTCTTTCATTAAAAATCTAGCATTTTCCAGATGTGCAGAAATGGCCAAACTAAAAAAGCCACTCTTTTCATAATAATATGATGCGTTTTGAAAAGCTAAATCAGCCTGGGGACTAACTTCTTGTGCCTCAACAAGCAATTCATGGCATTTCTTTGTGGCATCCATTTTTTCTTTCTCTACTTCGTCTGATTTATCTACTCTCTCATCCTCTTGTAAATTTTTCAATTTCCGGTCATACTTTTGATACTCAGAATAATTTGATATTATTAAATTCGTATATCCATTTGCTAACGCAATGTTAGCTTGTGCAAGATCGAAGATAGATTCATTATTTTCATAAATTTTTATTTCTTTTTTAAAAATATTGAGACTTTCTCTATAATATTTAAACCCTACAAGAACTTTCCCATAATTATATAATAATTCCCCATCAATCATCGATAGTACATTATCAAACCGAGGTTGAAATATTTCTTTAAAAATTGTTAATGAATCATTTAGGAATTGTGGATACCTCTGAGGGTCGTATAAAACATAAAAAATGCTTGCCAATATTCCTTTAAATAGCTTCCATTGAAGAAGTGATCCATCTTCTTTTTGGAAAGCTTCACCCAACTTTAATGGATCTTGCTCACCCTGTAAAATGGTTGCAATTTGTTCATAGATATCGATTTCATCAGCAGGAACTTTTGCTGCTCGAAGATATTCGGAGATTCCAATATAACAGATAGGTTCCACAGGATAAAGCCGTATTAATCTTTTTAATATTTCCATCCCATCTTTAATTCTACCAAGTTTAAATAAAACATCTCGGTATCCTTTCAGAAGGTCTCTATTCTCAGGATTCTTCAGTAACCCTTCTGCATAATATTTAGCTGATTTTTCAAATTCAGCACAAGCATAATCATTCGC
>Ga0184636_1000391_pt1 | contig 10571 bp, 9 predicted proteins | sample PLM3_60_b2_FD_133164 | JGI IMG/M metagenome (GOLD analysis project Ga0184636, IMG submission 133164) | Groundwater sediment microbial communities from an aquifer in East River, Colorado, USA - PLM4_90_b2 | ecosystem: Environmental > Terrestrial > Soil > Riparian zone | place: USA: East River... | reverse complement strand
TGCGGGTTTCGAAAAACCTCTGTCATCTTTTTTTTTGTAACACAAAAAAGGGGTTTTAGCAATGAGTTGGATAAAATTTTCTTTTAAAGAATATTTATTGGAGTTCGCAGCAATCCAGACCCTCTTGAACGGGGGTACTGTCTATGTGGTCGAGCCAGAAAAAATGCCTGGGGTCAGACTTAAATATTGACATTTAAGGACAGAACGAAAGATTATTTTGTTTTTAAGGAGAGCAAGAAAAAATCTCAATAATTAAGTCTGACCCCGAATATATTTCTTCTTGAGAAAGGTGAAGAATAACTTGCAAATCAGAAGTTAAACTTCTATAATGCATATATGATAAAGAGGCAATATGGGGAAATGCTCCTGCGGCTCCTGCAGGAATTTCCTGCTGTGACCGTATTAGGCCCCCGGCAGTGTGGAAAGACCACATTTATCCAGCAGGCCCTTCCTTCCTGGACCTATCTGGATCTTGAAAGACCATCCGATTCGACCCCTATCGTTGCGGATCCGGAGTCCCGTTTGGAGCAACTGGGTGATCGGATCATCTTCGATGAGGCGCAGCGCGTTCCTGAACTCTTTCCTGTGCTTCGAAGCATTATTGATCGCAATCGGTCCCGGAGGGGCCGTTTCGTGCTGCTGGGCTCGGCCTCCCCCGTCCTGGTCCGTGAAATCTCCGAATCGCTGGCAGGACGTACGGCCTTTGTCGATTTACCTCCCTTCCAATGGGATGAAATCATGCACAGGAAGACCCCTGGCGGCCTTGCGACGCTGTGGTTGCGGGGAGGGTTCCCTGAAGCATTCTTCAAGCGGGATGACCGTTCACGACAAGAATGGCTTGAGGCCTACACACGGACCTTTATTGAACGGGACCTCAACCTTCTGGGCATTGATGTCTCTTCTTCGCAGATGCGAAGATTGTGGACCATGCTGGCCCACTGTAACGGAGCCATCTGGAATGCGTCTCAGTTGGCAGCTTCGTTAGGCATCAGCTACCATACCGTCAACCGTTATGTGGATATCCTGGAACAGACCTTCCTGATTCGGAAGCTACCCCCTTATTTCGTGAACATAGGCAAGAGACTTGTAAAAAGCCCAAAGGTTTATTTTCGGGACACGGGGCTTTTACACTTTTTCATGGGAATTGATTCTGCTCCCGTATTGGACGTGCACCCTGCCCGCGGGATGAGCTGGGAGGCCTTCATCATTGACCAGATGACATCAGCTTTCCAGAGGATTGCTCCGAAGAACGAAACCTATTTCTGGAGGACCTCCCAGGGAAATGAAGTCGACCTCCTGTGGAACATGGGAGAGAGAATCGTGCCTTTTGAAATAAAACTTCACTCGGCGCCGACGGCACAAGATGCCGATGGACTGCGCCGTTGTATGAAAGATCTGAAACTTCCCCGTGGGTATCTGATTTACCCTGGAAAGACAACCTATTCGCTCGGGGGACGCATCACGGCCTTACCCGCGGAAAAGATCCTTTCTACTCCTCAAGAAATTGCCCGGTTGTAACAACTCTTTGATGTCCCCAGTTGCTTCTAATCTTCCTCCTTCTACTGATCTCAATGGCCTGGCCGAAAGATTTATGGAGCATTGGATACGAATCTTTGCATTCACCACAGAGATACAGAGGCAATCGTCTTTTGTTTTTCTTTACCCCTTGCGCCTAACGGATATGTCCGCTATGCCCTCTGCGCTGTGCGAGTATCTGATAGACCGTACCGCTTTCGAGAAAGAAAAAGAGCTTACCGACCGGGCGTTGAAGTTGGCCGAGGTGGGGAAACCCAAATCGAATTGGGAGTTGCAGGGGGTATTGGGGTTGGCCGTTTTTGTCTTAGGATTTCTGTCAAGAAAATAAGGAGGGAGGCGCATATGGTAAACATCCTGGGAGTTAGTGCCGGTGCGCTCTTGCAGTCATTGTCTTTTTTTGTCGGAACGCTCTTTTCGCTCCAAAAATGATATTTCAAGACCTGACCCTGATTCTTGCCCTTAATATGAAAGTAAATGGGGAATAGGTGTTAATTTTCAACTACATCCCGCTTAAGTCTTTTGGACAAAATGTTTTTTTCTTTCGGAAAGTTTCATTTTCGGAAAGTTTCGGTTGACCAATTCTCATAAAATAGATATATTCCAATCAATAATCCACAGGGTGGCAGTGAAGATATTTCTTTGCTTTCAGGGAAAAAGCTTGGGGTCATAATGATTTTTTGTGAAATATAGGCAAAGTAAAGGATAAAAGATTCGACCCCAGAGCCCTCAAGGAAGAGCAATGGATTTTCAATTTGATGAGAAGAAATTGAAGTTTGTTCAGCGGGTCTTGAACAACCGCGTGCTCTTCAAGATCGTGATGCTTTTCCAGGCACCTATAGACTTCATGATAGGAATAAGACTCAGAGAACTAAATGAAGAATCGTGTAAAGTCTCCGTTCCTTATAGATGGCTCAACAAAAACCCTTTTAAGTCGACGTTCTGGGCAGTATTGGGTATGGCGGCGGAACTGAGCACCGGCGCATTGGTGATGATGTACACCTATAAACTCGACCCTTCTGTAGCTATCATTGTGGGTGATTGTTCCGGAGAGTTCATCGCCAAAGCCAGGGATCTTACGACGTTTGTCTGTAATGACGGAAAGCGCATTGCTGAAACGGTAGAGAAAGCGATAAAAACGGGGGAACCTCAGGAGGTCTTGTGCAAAACGGTTGGATATTCAAAGGCAGGAGAGGAGGTTGCCCGTTTTACATTTAACTGGAAGATGAAGATGCGGAAGGCATAGGAACTGGACTTCTTGACATAAGACAAGAATGGAGAAAGCAACAAAATAATTTATATCTAATCGTTATTCAATCAAAATATAAGAACCGCCTCCAAGATAAAATGTATCATTGCAAGACCTTATCCTCAAAATCAAGGAACGGATTCAAGGCAAGTGCCTCAACATAGTCAAGAAGGAGGTAAACCATGAAAAAGGGAATACGCATATCTCTGATTTTTATTTTCTTATTTTCTTTTTGCTTTGCAGCTCAGGCAGGCCAGGTGACCATCTTTCGCGATAACTACGGTATTCCACACATTTTTGGGAACACCGTAGAAGAAGTATTCTATGGCTATGGCTATGCCCTGGCTCAGGACAGGCTCTTTCAGATGGAGATATTGAGACGAAGTTACTATGGCAGGACGGCTGAGATTTATGGTTCTAGAATGAAGCCATTCGACATTGCCATGAGAACCAACAATTTGACCAAGAGTGAAATCAACAGCCAGATGGAGACACACCTCAAGGCTGAGCACAAAAAGGCTTTATCCTCGATGGCAAAAGGCATGAATCGGTACATTGACGAAGCCTTAATAGACAGATCCAACCTTCTTCCAAAAGAATTCCATCAATACAACTTTGTGCCAGAAAAATGGAATCCTACAGATATTTCTGCCGTATTCCTCTCGATTATGGGAATATTTATGGATGTGAGTAACGAGCATAGAAATCTCGACGCGCTCAAGCATTTTATCAAGCTCCATGGTCCACAGAAAGGTAAAGAGATATTTAATGACTGGGCCTGGATCAATGACCCAGGAGCTTATACCACAGTCCCTAATGAGGTCACTGCATCTTCTTCCTTTTCTTCCCTAACCAGTCTTTTCAACCCCCGGATAGAAAAGCTGGTAGAGGAGAATCGGGTCACAGCGAGCGCCCGGGAAGAAATGCTTGGAGGACTGAGCTCCGGCGGGTTCAGCTATTGTGTGGTCATCGACTCTAAAAAAAGTGCAACCGGTCATCCTATCCTCATGGGAGGGCCTCAGTTCATGTGGCAATCTCCATCGGCTCTCTATGAAGTCGGGCTTCACGGGGGTGGACTGGACGTGGTTGGTTCCACCCTTGTCGGGTATCCTTCGGTCATGTTCGGCCATACCAGGAGAACGGCTTTTTCGAGCACAGCCGGGCTCAACAACATCGTTGATCATTACGAGGAAAAGCTAAACCTAAGCAACAAATATCAGTACTGGTATAAGGGTGCTTGGAGGGAGATGGAGAAAAAAGACGAAGTGATCAAAGTCAAAGGAGAAAAAGACGAGATCGTTACGATATACAAGACGGTCCACGGCCCTGTCTTTGCCTGGGGGGAGGGGGTAGCCTACTCCAAGAAACTCTCATGCCGGGACGATTACTTGCTGGGAATGGCCTCCTTTTATGAAGTGATGAAAGCAAAGTCCGTTCAGGAATTTCGAAAAGCGGCTGAAATTGGCTCCATGACCGTCAACCAGTATTACGCGGACTCTGACGGAAATATTGCTTACTTCCATCAAGGGAAAAATCCCATAAGGCCACCAGGGTTGGACATGCGAATCCCTTCGCCCGGAACTGGGGAATTCGAGTGGCTAGGGTTCATCCCCGGAAGCAATAATCCTTTTGTGAAAAACCCTCAACAGGGCTTCATCGTTAACTGGAACAACAAACCAGCGAGCAACTGGTCTAACGGGGATATTTCCTCGGGGTTCGGCAGCGCTGCAGCGTGGGGAGAAGAGCAAAGGGTTCAGTGGATTGAATATCTGGTCAGGAAGAAAGATAAAATCTCTGTTGATGACATGAAGGATATCATCAGAGAAATCAATGATGGCCACATCTGGGCCTTATCGTTCAAAAAGTACCTGATCGATGCGGTCGATAAGGAGGGAGGAGATGACCCGGACCTGAAAGAGGCAAAACGTCTCCTCGTGGAGTGGGATGATCGCTGGCGAGACAATAATAACAATGGTTTTTATGATTCCCCGGGATTGATTATTTTTCAGACCTGGTGGGGAAAAGTGCTTAAGAACACCTTTCAGGATGAATTTGGCGAGCACTACAAATATATGGATGATGGCTCTGGGCCTTTTGCATGGGATAAGAGGAAGCGTTATGTCGGCCAACCCCTTTTCCTGAGAGCTTTAAAGGGAGACAAAGCGACGGTGCCCCTTTCCAAGGATTACTTTGAACCCAAAGGGAGGGACAAAGTCTTGGTGGAGAGCCTTATGGAAGCCATCAAAGACCTGAGGGCTCATTTTCAAGGGACAAAGATGGCTGAGTGGGGAAACAAGACGATCAAGGTGGATGTGGACATTCCCCAGACAACGCTCCTGAGAGCCCCTTCATCCCTTGGACCAACCCTGAAAATGCCCATGATGGAAAGAGGCACGGAAAATCACATTGTTGAGCTCCACAAAGCAGGGGCAAAAGGGGTGAATGTAACTCCCAATGGGGCGAGTGGTTTTGTGAAAGCGGATGGTTCGGTGAACAAACATTATGACGACCAGCTCAAGCTTTTCAGCCGCTGGGAATATAAGCCCATGCTCTTTGATCGGAAAGAGATTGAAAAGATATCGGAGTCAAAAAAGATCCTCAATTTCTAAATACCAGCCATTCGGGCAGGGGCTCCATGAGCCCCTGCCTTTCCGATTTTTGCGTCCTTCTTTATTCAAAAAAGAAATGGTTTGTATTTAATTGCCATTGAATCAGAATATAAGAACTGTCCCCAAGATATTGCGTTCATTGCATCTACGGAAAGTCATTCGTTATGAAAAGTGTCAATTTTCACCTACGTTCCACCCAACCCACTCAGCTTTCTATTGATTACAAACTGAGATCGACCATGTTTCAATAAACCGCTCATTACCCTTGACATACCACCCCCCTTCTCGTAGGATTAATTACCCAAAGCCACTCTTCATTGATTAAAAAAGGAGGTCTAGGGTGACCAGGTTACGGGTGGGTGTGATCGGTTGCGGATTGATAGCCCAGATCGCCCATTTACCCTATCTCCATGAACTCGCCCATCTGTTCGAAATTCACGCCATCAGTACGACTTCCCCAAACCGTCTTGAGCAAGTCGGTCAGCAATACAACGTCCCGAAGCGTTTTTTAGATTACCGGGAATTGCTGGAGCAGGATCTCGATGCCGTTTTTGTCCTGACCAGAGACCATGCGGAAATCGCCATGGCTGTTGCCGAGAGAGGGAAGCATGTCTTTGTTGAGAAACCGATCGCTTTTAATCTTGAAGAAGCCGATGCGATGATTACCTGTGCTCGCAAGCAAGGTGTAAAAATCATGGTCGGTTATATGAGAAGGTACGACCCCGGGTTTCAACAGGCCCAGAGTCTCTTTAACGAAATAAAAGGGGACAGGTTGGTCAGAGTCCACAGTTCTGTCGGGTTACCTTTTCGTAGGGTTCAGGAAATGTATGATCTTATTCCAGGCCGGGAGAAGGCGGAAAAGGAGATCGCCCTTTCAAAGGGCAGGGAAGAGAGATCCCTTCTTCAAGCCATCGGTCAAGAGAGATCAGGACTTTTAAGGACCTATTCTCTGCTATTACACCTGTGGTCCCATAATATGAACACTCTAAGGGGAGCATTCGGTGATCCGCAACAAATAAACTATGCGGAGGTCCGTCTCGGCAAACAAAAGACCTCCTTGCCTCCCTCAATGCAGATACTGGCGGTGATGGATTATGGACCGGACCTGTCCTGCATTTGGGAGTCTAGAGCGTTTATGGCTCATGAGGCGTGGGATGAAGAACTTGCCCTGTCCGGTAGTGAACGGACGGTCAGGGTTCAATTCCCCTTTCCTTACTTGAAATATACTCCGGCCACTGTTACTGTGGAAGAAACCATCAATGGCAACCTGATTCAACAGAAGATGGTTACTTCCTATGACGAGGCCTTCAAGCGGGAGCTGAAGCACTTTTATGACTGTATCATAAAGGATGTTGAACCTATCACCAATGGTGAGGATGCCAGAAAGGATCTGGTATGGGCCATCCGTTTGATAAGGAAAGTTTCCATCTAAGGCAGGGATGTTTTTCTGTTGTATGGGGAAATCTTGTCTTTCAGGAAATGCATGGAGTTATCATAACATCTTTCAAACTTCTTTTTTTTAAGGAGGAAAAAGAATGTACGTTAAATCTACTGGACGGACCATTTTTACAGGGGTGTTTCCAGAGGAATTCGCCCCTTTTGTGATCATGGTCGTCTGTGATCCTCTTAACTTCACCCGTGATCCAGCTGAAGTCATCAGCGAAGAGATGCTTAAGGAGCCCAAGAGGGTTGGGGAGTCTCCCATGATGGGAGTCTATAACGGAATTTACAAAGGGGTACCCGTCTCTATTGTTTCAACAGGGACAGGAGGACCGGCCCGGGAATTAGCGATGGCTGATCTCATCCATAAGGAGGCAAAGACACACACCGTGATCGATATCGGATCCAGCGGTACCTACCAAGACTTTGTGAAGGTAGGAGACCTTGTTATTTCGTTAGGGGATGTGCGAACCGAGGGGACAACCCAAGAATACATCGATCCAGCCTATCCAGCCTTAGCTCATTATGAGGTGGTTATGGGCCTAATTGAAGCAGCGGATCGTTTGGGCTATCCCTATCATGTGGGCGTCACACGGTCGGACGATTCCATCTACATGGGATCAGGCGTCCCTTTGAGGGATTATCTTCCCCCCCATCGTGTAGAAGAAGGGAAGAAGTGGAAGCAGGCCGGTGTCCTCAATGTGCAGAGGGAAATAGCTCAGAACTTTATTATGTGTAACCTCTTCGGGTTACGGGGAGGGTCCGTTCGGCGAGTCGGAAGAAACTTCTTAACAGGAGAGCACATGCCTGAATATCCCTATTCCCTTGAAATGACCTACCGGACGGCCCTTGACGCTGTTGTTCTGCTCTCACAATGGGATATCAAAAAGCAGAGGGCCGGGCGAAAATGGTTAACGCCATCCCTTTTTCAGAAGGAAAATTAAACCTTGCCGTTACATTAAACGGACCCGCCCGGAAAACTTCCAGAACCTTGTTATGCGGGTTTGATTGGAATGGGTCGTAGAGGATTTCATCAAGAGTGAACTCCAGATAAGTTAGTGGACGATCGTGCATGCCCTTCACCCTATCCCCCTCCCCAGTGAAGAGAGGGATGGGATGAAGTAGATTCAATTGCCTTTTATTATGATGAAGGAAAAGAAACAACCCCTGGATGTCATCGCCATAGGAGATGCAAATATCGACCTCATTATGCGCGTACCCCACCACCCGAACACGGATCCGAAGAGTGACAGAGGAACGGCAGTAAGAGGTTGGTGGTATACCCTGGGCCCCGGAGGTGCAGCTGCCAACGTTGCAGCAGGAATGGCCCGGATGGGTAACCGTGTTGGTTTCATCGGTGTTATCGGTGATGATGAACTGGGCAAGACCCTTCGAAAGAATTTATCAAACTGTGGGATCGACATAAGCTACTTAAGAACCGTTCCAGGCTATCAGACAACCTTGACCAGTTGTTTCGAAAACAGGGAAGGCCAAGCGGTTCATTATTCCTGCCCGGGGCCGACCTCTATTTCGGAGGCTTGTTTAGATCTGGATTATTTGAATGGGTCACGGATGCTATTTCTTTGCGGCCACATCATGACTCAAAATGAAAAGACAGGGCAGTTGCTTTTGGAAGCCATGCGAACGGCACGCAAAGAAGGAATCACCATTGCCCTGGACCCGGGTAAATTTTGGCTCAATATGGATCTCGCTCCCTATGTCCACGAGGCCGTTCATGCAGCAGATATTCTGTTGCCCAACGCCTATGAGGCTGAACTCCTAAGCGGATGCCCTCAACCCCGAGAGGGAGGCAAAGCTTTGCTGGATAAAGGGATCAAAGTCGTTGCCATAAAATTAGGCGAAACCGGATGTTTCGTATGTACGCATGATGAGGCAATGGAAGTTCCCAGTTTTAAAACAGAGGTGAGCTCTCATCTCGGAGCGGGAGATTCATTCAATAGCGGTTTTCTCCATGGCTATTTGCGGGACTGGCCTCTTTTGAAAAGTGCCCGTTTCGCCAATGCTTCGGCCAGCCTGAAGGTCCGCTATCCGGGAACTCAGGTCGGACTTCCAACGGAGATCGAGGTAGAAACCTTTCTGGCTAAGGGTTCATCTTAGCAGGGGAAAATCCTGGTATGAAGCCTTGCCATTTAAATTGAGCTGTATCGAACATGAGGGAAATATCATGAAAGCGGCTGTGGCCAGGAATAAAGATATTGTTCTGGAGGATGTCGTCAAACCCCAGGCAGGGCCTGGTGAGGTTGTTCTCAAAGTCAGGTATTGCGGAATATGTGGATCAGATGTCCATCGCTTTGAAGCGGGAGGTTTCTCCGATGGCGCCATTTATGGACACGAAGCCTATGGGTTGATCGAAGAAGTGGGAGAAGGGGTGGAGGGTTGGAAGAAGGGGGATCGAGCTGTTGTTATTGCCTATGAGCCCTGTAGAAAATGCCGTTGGTGTCGGCAGGGTGAATACCAGATATGTTTTCAAAAAACATGGATTGGATTGGGAACAAACCCGGGAGGATTTGCGGAATATGTCAAGGCCTTCGCCACGATGTTCGTCCGCGTCCCGGAACAGGTCAGCGATCGCGCGGCCACTCTTGCCGAGCCTCTTGCGGTAGCCCTTCATGCCGTTCGTTCTTCACCCATCCGTGTCGGAGATACAGTTGCGATTATCGGTACAGGCCCTATTGGACTTCTGATTCTCCAATGTTTAAAAGGCGCCGGGGCTCGCGCTGTGGGAGTGATAGAGGCTGCCCGGGCAAGGCGGGACCTCGCTGCAAGGCTTGGAGCGGATGTCATTTTTACTCCTGACACAAAAAATATCGGGTTCGAAATGACGAAGGCATTAGGGACAGAACCCGATATGGTTTTTGATTGTGCAGGCGGCACCTCAACCCTTCAAGGCGCCATAGACATGGTGCGGCCGCATGGGCAGGTCATATTGGTTGGCGTCAGTATGGAACCCGTACCTATTCTTCCGATCCAGTGGCAACGCAAAGAGGCCGTCTTAAAAACCAGTATCGCCTATCGTGATGAGTTTCCATTAGCTCTCGAATGGATGGCCCGCAGAAAGATTGATGTGGAATCCCTGATCTCCGATATCATTCCCTTGAAGGAGGTCGGTTCCACCGTGAAGGCGTTAAACCGGCCCAATCAGCAGATTAAAATTTTGATCGATCCGGCATTAGACCATATTTGAAGCGGGGTGACCAATGGCAGACAGGAGGAAAGGACATGAAGAGCTTATTTAAAAACCCGAAAGTGATTATCGGCATGGTGCACCTTAAAGCAATGCCAGGGTTTCCGGGATATTGTGGGCGCCTCCAGGAAATCATCGATCTTGCCGTCAAGGATGCAATCTTCCTTGAAAAGGGTGGGGTGGATGGGCTCATTGTGGAAAACATTTTCAATCGTCCACGGGAAAAGACGGTCGGTCCGGAAACAGTGGCACCCATGACGCTTATCCTTAAAGAGGTGGTCAACGCCGTAAAGATTCCGGTCGGGGTCAAGGTCTTGTTCAACTCTTTTAAAGAACAAATTGCCATGGCCCATGTGACAGGGGCGGATTTTGTAAGGGTTTCCGTTTGGGCCGATGCGACCGTGACGGTCGCTGGTGTGATCGAAGGTTGTGCTGCCGAGGCCATTCGTTATCGTAAAATGATTGATGCCGAGAAGATAAAAATCCTGGCGGATGTCCATATCAAGCATGGCGCCCAATTGGCTTTTCGTCCGAT
>Ga0184636_1000388_pt1 | contig 10587 bp, 8 predicted proteins | sample PLM3_60_b2_FD_133164 | JGI IMG/M metagenome (GOLD analysis project Ga0184636, IMG submission 133164) | Groundwater sediment microbial communities from an aquifer in East River, Colorado, USA - PLM4_90_b2 | ecosystem: Environmental > Terrestrial > Soil > Riparian zone | place: USA: East River... | reverse complement strand
TATCGGATTTGGAATTAATATATCTGCAATCCTGATTACTAATTCCCAATTACTTTTTATTCACAAGCATTGCCTGTATTTCTTTTTCCAGGTTTTCTCTGGAAAGCTGGTCCTCAAAGAATTTTCTGTAGCCAGTTGCATTATTTATCAGAAGACTGGAAGGCAAGGCTCCTGACCATTTACTATCAACCTTCGGGCAGAAATAATCCGCATTCGTTTCATCAAGCCAGTAAACAGGGGGATTAAATTTTAATTTTTTTGCGATGGAATTTATTTTAGATGGATAGGCCTCCTTCATGTCGAGGCTTACTAATAATAGTTTTACTCCCTTGTCTTTGTATTGCTTCGACAGATCCTGGAAATAAGGAATTTCTTCAAGGCAGGGCACACAATAAGTAGCCCAGAAATTTACGATCAATGGGGTCTTACTTTCTTTAATTGTTTTTGCAAGATCAGTCACCTTAATGCGTTTGATCTCCTGAGAGAAAGAAGTCACAGATGCGAGAATTAATATTACTATTATCAGATTTTTTTTCATTACTATTTATTTTATTTCGGCAAAGACGCAATACCGCCAGGTCATCATGTACCGGATTTTCTTTGCGTCTGGCGCCTTTGCGTGGGAATCATTTACAATTCTTCATTCAGCCCCCATTCGTCTAACAAACTTTTTATCTCTCCGTCTTTTAATTTCTGTTCATCGTAATGTCCTGCTTTATTTTTTTGCCGGTACGCTTCATACAAAGTTACAGCACAGGCCACGCTGATATTCAGCGAACGTATAATACCAGCCTGGGGTATTATAAAATTTCCGTCTGCCAGTCTCCTGATCTCTTCACTTACTCCGTCATGTTCATTTCCAAAAACAAGAGCTATTGAACCGGTAAAATCAATTTCATGTAAACTTACTGCATCGTCGCTAAGGCAGGTCGTTAAAATTTTTGAATACCGCTTTCTTAATGATAAAAAGCATTCTTCTGCCTTATCAAATTGATGGATCGTTAACCATTTGGCTGCACTGGAAGAACTTCTTCTCCCCCATTTACTGTGGCGGGGCAGTTTTGTGTTCAATACATATATTTCCTGCACACCTACTGCATCACAGGTACGCATCACGGCCGAGATATTATGGGGATCAAAAACATTCTCCAGCACAACCGTAAGATCATTCTGCCGTTTCTTTAATATCGATAAAAGCTTTGCTTTTCGTTCCGGGGTCATGCTTATCGCTTTTAAACTCTTATAATTTGACTATATTTATAGTTGCTTTTGTTGACAAATTTTTATTGATCTAACTATATATTTTCTATGTTTCTATGGCCTGGGTGGTTATATTTTTACCGCAAAGAAACAACAGGCAAATAGCTTCACATAGATAAGCTAAAAACTATTATAAAAAGATATGAAATACTCCCCTGTTCAGAACTATATCAATGGAAAATTTGTGGATGCTTCTTCTCCCGATGGCTATCGGGAGCGAACACTGGATGTTGTCTCTCCCATTGATGGCAACCTGCTTTCAAAAGTTCCCATGTCAACCGCAAAAGACATGGATGAAGCTGTAAAAGCTGCTAAAGCTGCATTCCCCGGTTGGAGCAAAACAACCATCAAAGACAGGGTACAGGTTTTTTACCGGTATAAATATTTACTTGAAAAAAATCTGAAAGAGCTGGCAGAATTAGTACAGGAAGAAAATGGCAAAACGTACAACGAAGCGGTGGCCGAAATTGAAAAAAGTATCGAGCTCACGGAGTTTGCCTGCTCATTGCCGCAATTGGTTACCGGTGAAGTATTAGAAGTGAGCAAAGGAGTCGAATGCAGAACAGAACATATTCCGCTTGGAGTCGTTGCCTCCATCGTTCCATTTAATTTTCCAAGCATGGTGCCCAACTGGACTCTTCCAAATGCCATTGCTCTCGGAAATTGCATGATCTTAAAACCATCTGAGAAAGTTCCGTTGAGTTCAGGAAGATTGGCGCAATTATTAAAAGAGGCTGGTCTGCCTGATGGAGTGTTCAATATTGTAAACGGCGACAGTGAAATTGTAGAAGCTATCTGTGATCATCCGGGCATACAAGCTGTATCATTTGTCGGTTCCACAAAGGTTGCCAAAATAGTTTACCAGCGGGCAACGCATAATTATAAACGGGCTCTTGCGTTGGGCGGAGCAAAAAATCATTTGATGGTTTTGCCCGATGCAAAAGCCGACATGACAGCGCAGAATGTAGCGGCCAGCATGAGCGGTTGTGCAGGACAGCGTTGCATGGCTGCTTCCGCCATGGTCGGTGTGGGAAATGTGGATCACATCATTGATAAAATTTGTGATGAAGCAAAAAAAATTATTCCCGGAAAAAATCTTGGCGCAGTGATCAACAAGGAATCAAAAGACAGAATTGAAAAATATATTACAGAAGCAGAACAACAGGGAGCGAAAGTGCTGGTTGACGGTCGTGGTGCAAAAGTGGAAGGAAAAGAAAATGGAACCTATGTGGGTCCTACTGTCATTGATTTTGTAAAGCCTGAGATGGCTGTGGCCAGAGAAGAAATTTTTGGTCCTGTTATCAGTATCATGCGGACAAATACAGTTGATGAAGCCCTGGCAATTGAAAATGCAAACCCCTATGGCAATGCGGCATCTGTGTTCACGCAAAATGGAGGTTTGGCAAGATATGTTATTGACCATGCCAGTGCCGGAATGATCGGCGTGAATGTGGGAGTGCCGGTGCCTCGTGAACCTTTCTCTTTCGGCGGATGGAATGAAAGCAAGTTTGGTGTAGGTGATATTACCGGAAAAAGTTCCATTGAATTCTGGACCAAACTAAAAAAGAGTACGACGAAATGGAATCCTGAGGCGGGGGTTAATTGGATGAGTTAAGGCCGGGCCTCCCCAAACCCCTCCAAAGGAGGGGCTTGCTAACGCACAAGACCTGATGTTTGAATATGTTTTATTATTGGGAATTGCAATAAAGTTGAAGTGGAAGATATACAGTTTGGCATTGTACTGAAGTACCGCTCCCTCTCTTTTGGAGAGGGAGATGGAGGGAGAGGCCACTTCTTTGAATCGAACATGATTCGTACAATGAATTTAGTAGCAATGTCGCTGATAATATAAAAAGAATAAAAATGTCAGAAACAAAAACAATGTCCGAAACAAAAGAAATCATTCAGGATAACCTGGACTACACTTTGTTTTCCTGGAGCAAGCAAAAAGGAATTTCACCGATCGCTGTGAAATATGGCGAGGGTGTTTATTTGTATGACTATGATGGAAAACGCTACATCGATTTTTCATCCGGGCTGATGAATGTGAACATCGGTCATGGTAATCAGCGGGTGACAGAGGCTGTGGCGAGACAAATGCAGGAAGTGAGTTATGTTACACCGAATTGTGTAACAAAGGTTCGTGGCGAGTTGGGAAAAAAACTGGCATCCGTAACTCCAAAAGGTTTGAATAAAACTTTGTTTACCGTGGGCGGCGCTGAGGCCATTGAAAATGCAATTAAATTGGCAAGACTTTATACAGGTCGTCATAAAATTCTGGCCAGGTATCAATCGTATCATGGTGCATCGTATGGAGCCATGTCTGCGGGCGGAGATCCGCGGAAACTTCCGGCTGATGCACAGCAGGCGCCGAATTTTGTTCATTTTGATATTCCCTATTTATATCGCTGGCAATATGGCGAAGAAAATTTATTGAAAGAATCCATTGCACAAGTTGAAAAGATCATTGCCTTTGAAGGGCCGGCAAATGTTGCTGCTATCTTGTTAGAAGGAGAATCCGGATCATCCGGATGTTTAAAATATCCGGTTGGATATCTGCAAAAAATCCGCGAAATCTGTGACAGACACGGCATTTTATTCATTGCCGATGAAGTGATGAGTGGATTTGGCAGAACAGGCAAATGGTTTGGTATTGAAAATCATGATGTAATACCTGATATGATCGCAACAGCGAAAGGAATTACTTCAGGTTATATTCCTCTTGGAGCGTTGATCGTCTCTGATAAGATTGCTGCACAATATGATGATAATGTTTTGTGGCTGGGTCTCACTTACTCTGCTCACCCTGTTAGCTGTGCAGCAGGTTTAGAAGTTCTGAAAATCTATGAAGATGAAGATTTAATTTCTAATGCCGCAGCTATGGGAAAATATATAGATGAGCAGGTTGAAATTTTAAAACAAAAACATCCCAGTATCGGTGATTGGAGAAATACAGGATTGCTCGGTTGTATTGAATTGGTGAAGAACAGGCAGACAAAAGAACCGATGGCTCCATTCAATGCAAAGCCCGATGAAATGGTGGTGATGAATAAAGTGGCAGCGAGGCTGAAGGACCTTGGCATGTACACATTTGTAAGATGGAATTATATTTTTATTGCGCCGCCGCTTTGCATCAATAAAGAACAAATTGATGAGGGCCTGGCGATGATCAGTGATGCGGTGAGTATTGCGGATGGGTTTGTGAGTTAGGCAGGTCATAAAAGTCAAATGGGTCATATGGGTCAAATACTATTACTCCAATATGACTTTTATGACCGATATGACTCATTTGACCAAAATAAAATGACAAACGAGCAAAACATACAAAGCTCTTCTCTCATCAACGAAGACCTCGCTCCTGTTCCACCGGAAAAAAGGAAATGGGGAACATGGAACTATGCAGCTTTGTGGATTAGCATGAGTTTGTGCATACCTACCTACATGCTGGCAAGTTCATTGATCGATGGTGGCATGAACTGGTGGCAGGCTATCCTTACCATTTTTCTTGGTAATACGATCGTTTTAATTCCGATGATATTAAATGGTCATGCAGGAGCGAAATATGGAATTCCGTTTCCGGTTTTTGCCAGGGCGAGTTTTGGTGTGCGGGGAGCAAATATTCCTGCTATTCTCCGTGCCATTGTTGCCTGCGGCTGGTTTGGAATCCAGACATGGATTGGCGGATTTGCTATTTTTCAAATGCTGCGGCTTTGGATCCCATCATTGGAAACACTTCCTCAAATTTTCCCGCCCTGGACAGGATTGACAACCGGTCCTGCGATTTGTTTTTTTCTTTTCTGGTTGCTGAATATGTTCATCGTTTATTTGGGAGTTGAAAGTATCAGGAAACTTTTAGTTTTCAAAGCGATCTTTCTTCCTGTCGCTGCATTGGCATTATTGTTTTGGGCGATCAGCGCTGCGAAAGGATTAGGACCTATATTAGATCAGCCATCAAAATTTTCAAGTAGTGGTCAATTCTGGAATTATTTCTTTCCGGCACTCACCGGTATGGTTGGTTTCTGGGCAACACTTTCATTAAACATCCCTGATTTCACACGCTATGCAAAATCTCAAAAGGCACAAATAAAAGGACAGGCAATCGGTCTTCCTTCTTCTATGACTTTATTTGCATTCATTGGAGTAGTTGTTACTTCTGCAACAGCCATTGTATATGGTACCACAATTTGGGATCCGGTTCAACTGGCAGGAAGATTTGATAGCAAGATCTTAGTGAGCATTGCGATGATCGCAGTGGCGATTTCTACATTAGCAACCAATATTGCAGCGAATATTGTTAGTCCTGCCAACGATTTTTCAAACCTGGCTCCGCAAAAAATCAATTTCAGGATTGGCGGTTATATGACAGGAATTATCGGCGTGCTGATTTTTCCCTGGAAACTGATTGCGCTTCCCAATTCCTATATTTTTACCTGGCTGGGTGGCTACGCAAGTTTATTGGGGCCTATCGGGGGAATATTGATCGTGGACTATTATTTCATTCGTAGACAAAATTTAAATGCAGAAGATCTATATAAAAACACCGGCTTGTATAGTTATAAAAAAGGTTTTAATAGTACAGCAATCATTGCCTTGCTTTGCGGAGTTGTGCCTAACATCCCGGGGTTTTTGCTGCAGATCAAAGTAATCTCTAATGATCTGTTCCCGGCATGGGTGTCAGGCTTGTACCATTTTTCATGGTTCATCGGTTTTTTGATCAGCGGAATAAGTTACATGCTCATCATGAATTATAAAGCCCGAAGGGCTGGTATTATTATAGAAAACAGACAACAGATAGAATTGAACCCCGAAGGTCTGATATGATTATAGCAAATAAGATAAAATAGTTTAGTTAAACGCCGGGGAGATGACAAATAAATTAAGAGCGAATGAGCATAATGATTAAAAATGGAAGAGTCATCACCGCAGATGCCGATTATGTCGCTGATATTTTCATTGATGGCGAAACGGTAAAAGTTATCGGTGAAGACCTTCCGATGAAAGCAGACAAGGAAATTGATGCGACCGGTAAATTTGTTTTTCCCGGCGGTATTGACCCTCATGTGCACCTTGATATGCCGTTCATGGGAACTTTTTCCAGTGATAATTATGAAACAGGAACAAGGGCCGCATTATTTGGCGGAACGACAATGGTAATCGATTTCATTTTACAAAAACAAGGGGATTCATTGAGATCAGCGCTGGAAGAATGGAAAGGAAGGTCGGATGGAAATTGTATAGGTGATTATAGCTTTCATATGGCAGTAACTGATTTCAACGGGAACACAAAAAAAGAAATAAAAGATTTTATAGAAAAAGAGGGGATCACTTCTTTTAAAACATTTATGGCGTATAAAGGTGCCTTAATGATCGATGACAGACAAATGGTGGGTTTGATGGAAGAAGTAAAACAGCAAGGAGGATTGATTAATGTGCATGCGACCAATGGAGACATGATCGATTATTTAATTGCAAAGCACAGAGCCGCCGGAAAACTTTCACCCCTCTATCATTACTTATCTCAACCCGAGATCACAGAAGCCGAAGCTTCGGAACGATTTGCCGACATGGCTTACTATACAGGTTGTCCGGGTTATATTGTTCACTTAACTTGTGAAGGAGCGTTGAATGCAATAAGAAATGCTACAAGAAGAAATCAGAAAGTATTTGTAGAAACCTGTATTCAATATCTTATTCTCGATGCTTCCTTGTATGAGAAAAATTTTGAAGGAGCTAAATGGGTCATGAGCCCTCCCCTGCGGCAGAAGAAAGACCAGGAAACTTTATGGGCCGGTATTAATCAGGGTTTGGTCCAGGTTGTGGCAACAGACCATTGTCCATTCAATTGGGAACAAAAGAAAATGGGTGAAAACGATTTTTCAAAAATACCAAACGGGCATCCTGCGATTGAAAACAGAATGGAGTTGTTTTACAGTGAAGGAGTGCACAAAGGAAAGGTCAGTTTGAATAAATATGTGGAAGTGACTTGTACCAACCCGGCAAAAATTTTCGGAATGTTTCCCCGAAAAGGAACCATTGCTGTGGGAAGTGATGCAGATATTGTAATTTTTGATCCTACAGAAAAGCATGTGCTTTCTGCAAAAACTCATCATATGAATGTAGATTACTCTGGCTATGAAGGTTGGGAATTGACAGGAAAAGTAAAAACAGTTTTGCTTAGAGGACAAGTTGCAATTGAGAATGAAAAATGTTTGCTAAAGAAAGGATATGGTAAATTTATTAAGAGAAATAAATTGGATTCAAAAATATAATTTCACGCAAAGGCGCAAAGAAAGCGCAAAGTAGCAGAGACTCTTAGCGGCTTTGCCAAACTTTGCTTCTTTGCGTGATATAAAAAACAAGACGAATTATGCCAAGAAAAATTAAATCAGGTCTCATACAAATGTCTCTTCCAAAAACCGAAGGCGAAGGAACCATTGAAGAGATCAAGGAAGCGATGGTGCAGAAACATATTCCGCTGATCGTGGAAGCTGGTAAAAAAGGCGTGCAGATACTTTGTATGCAGGAGATCTTCAATACTCCTTATTTCTGCCCCGGGCAGGATAAAGCCTGGTATGAATCGGCGGAACCGGTGCCCGGACCCACGATTGAACGGATGCAGGAATATGCAAAGAAATACAATATGGTCATGATCGTGCCCGTGTACGAAAAGGAGCAAGCCGGTGTGTTATATAATACTGCCGCAGTTATTGATGCTGATGGAAGTTATTTGGGAAAGTATCGCAAGAATCACATCCCTCATACTTCCGGTTTCTGGGAAAAATTTTTCTTCAAACCCGGTAATCTTGGTTATCCTGTTTTTCAAACAAGGTATGCGAAAGTGGGTGTGTACATCTGTTATGACCGTCATTTTCCGGATGGCGCGAGATGTTTGGGATTGAACGGAGCAGAGATCGTTTACAATCCTTCTGCAACGGTTGCAGGCCTGAGCCAATATTTATGGAAACTGGAGCAACCTGCACATGCTGCTGCCAACGGTTATTTTATGGGATGTATCAACAGAGTTGGAGAGGAAAAGCCCTGGAACCTCGGTAAGTTTTATGGTTCTTCTTATTTCGTTGATCCGCGGGGGCAAATTTTTGCACAGGCAAGTGAAGATAAAGATGAGTTATTGATCGCAGATTTTGATCTGGACATGATTGAAGAAGTAAGAAGTGTCTGGCAGTTTTTCAGAGACAGAAGACCGGAAACGTATGGGAAGTTGGTGGAATTATAAACCCCCTGTCCCCCGCCAGTTGGCGGGGGAACTTAGTTCAAACAATTCTTTGTTGAATGAAGAATTAAAAAGTTGAATTGTGAAATGATGTCTGGCCTCCCTCTCCGCCTAAGGCGGAGAGGGAGTGAGGGTGAGGTTTATGTAGCAACTTTGTATTATTATTATTTAACTAATTTTCAAATTGCATAAATGGCAATTGTAAATAACAGACTGACTACTGAACAATATGAAAAAAATTTCAGCGACATCCGTCCGCCGTTTGAAAATAAAACAGCGGCGGTGGTAGAAGCTAATCGCTGTTTATTTTGTTATGATGCTCCCTGTACCAAGTCTTGCCCTACCGGTATTAATGTACCCAAATTCATTAAACAAATCTCCACTGATAATATAAAAGGTTCGGCGCATACAATCTTTGTTTCCAACATTATGGGCGCAGGTTGCTCAAAAGTTTGTCCTGTAGAAAAACTTTGTGAAGGAGCTTGTGTTTATAATTTACTGGAAGAAGAACCAATCCAGATCGCGAGACTGCAACAATACTCCACGATGAAAGCCCTGGATGAGAACTGGCAACTGTTTGAACGAAAATCATCCATTGGAAAGAAAGTCGCTATAGTGGGCGCTGGCCCTGCAGGATTAAGCTGTGCTCACGTATTGGCGAGAGAAGGGGTTGATGTCACCATTTTTGAAAAAGAAAGCAAGGGCGGAGGATTGATGACTTATGGCATTGCTGCTTATAAAGTCACACCACAATTTTGCGAGGATGAAGTGAACTATATTATTTCGATCGGTGGAATTGAAATAAAATATGATCATGAACTGGGAAAAAATATTTCGCTGGCTGATCTGCAAAAAAATTACGATGCAGTGTATCTCGGCATTGGCGTAGGTGTGGCCAGGCAGCTCGATATTCCCGGGGAAGAACTGGAAGGTGTGGTAGATGCAATTGGATTTATTTATGATATACGGGATAGAGGTTACCCGGTAGTTCCTGTTGGTGATAAGGTGGCTGTGATCGGCATGGGGATGACAGCGATCGATGCTGCTACACAGGCAAAAAGATTAGGAGCAAAGGAAGTGACCATGGTTTACAGGAGAACTGAAGCTGAAAAACCCTGCACAGATTATGAATTGAATATTGCAAAGCTTGACGGTTGTGAAATTATCTGGCTTGCTGCTCCAAAAGAAATTAAAACAAATAATGGAAAACTGATGCAACTGGTTTGTAGCAAAATGAAATTAGGTGAACCTGATGTAAGCGGTCGCCGCTCCCCTGTTGACACGGGTGAAACATTTACCCTTGATGTTGACATGGTGATCAAGGCGGCGGGACAAGTGCCATTTGAAGAATTAATAAAAAGCAACCAGCTGAATAATAAGAATGGAAAGATTGTAATAGCTGCAGATTCATCTACAAACATTAAGGGGGTTTTTGCCGGCGGCGATTGTGTAAATGGAGGAAAGGAGGTAGTAGATGCTGTGCAGGCGGGGAAGGATGGAGCCGCTTCGATTTTAAATTATCTGAAGCCCCCTCCCGACCTCTCCGCCTGAGGCGGAAGGCCATCAGCACAAGCCCTTGCTTATTTGAAAATGCTGATGAATATGATGATGGTTGAATATGGCGAGTAGGGTTCCAAAGTTGATGTGGTAGTTATGTAGTTGATTAAAGATATACAGCACCGTCCTTCTCCTGAAAATGCTGATGAATATGATGATGGTTGAATGTGGTGAGTAGAGTTCCAAAGTTGATGTGGTAGTTATATAGTTGATTAAAGATATAGAGCACCGTCCTTCTCCAGCCGGAGAAGGATAAGAGGATGAGGCCCTGCTGAGCAGCGAACCGAACTCCGAAGTGTGCGACGCAACTAAGCTGATAGTAGTACTACAGCCGGGCCTATAACAAAAAATGATAAACTTTTTTTATGGCTGACATATCTGCAAATTTTCTCGGCATAAAATCTCCCAACCCGTTTTGGCTGGCGAGTGCACCGCCGACTGATAAAAAATACAATGTGCTCCGCGCATTGGAAGCCGGCTGGGGCGGCGTAGTTTGGAAAACGCTGGGCTCCCAGGTGAAGAATGTTTCATCAAGATAT
>Ga0184636_1000387_pt1 | contig 10592 bp, 11 predicted proteins | sample PLM3_60_b2_FD_133164 | JGI IMG/M metagenome (GOLD analysis project Ga0184636, IMG submission 133164) | Groundwater sediment microbial communities from an aquifer in East River, Colorado, USA - PLM4_90_b2 | ecosystem: Environmental > Terrestrial > Soil > Riparian zone | place: USA: East River... | reverse complement strand
TCTGGCCCCTGGCATAAAAGGTGCGTGAAACCTGCGCTCCGCCAAAAGAGCGGGTTGCGAGGCAGCCCGCATAGTCGCGGGCAAAAGGCACGCCCTGGGCCACGCACTGGTCGATAATGTTGACGCTCAGCTGCGCGAGCCGGTATACGTTCGCCTCCCGGGAGCGGAAATCGCCGCCCTTGATCGTGTCGTAAAAAAGCCGCTCCACACTGTCGCCGTCGTTGGCGTAGTTCTTTGCCGCATTAATGCCGCCCTGGGCCGCGATGCTGTGGGCCCTGCGGGGCGAATCCTGAGAACAAAAGACCTCCACTGAATAGCCGAGCTCGCCGAGCGAGGCGGCGGCTGATGCGCCGGCAAGGCCGGTCCCGACGACGATGATCCGGTATTTCCGCTTGTTCGCGGGACTTACCAGTTTCATCTCCGCAAGACGCTTTTCCCATTTCTCATGAAGCGGGCCTGAGGGTATTTTGGGGTCAAGGATCATAGGGGCGAACTCCTCATTTCACTATCCCCAGGGCGATCGAAACCGGCAAAGCCGCATATCCCAGGAACAGGAGCGCTGACGCGGCCAGGCCCGCTCGCATGAACAGCGGGAGCGTCCGGTCATTGTTCATTCCCCAGGTCTGAAACGAGCTCTGGATCCCGTGCATGAGATGGAGAAGCAAGGATGCCACTGCCGCCAGGTAGAGGGACACGATGCCCGCGTTCTGGAAGCCCTTCACCATCATCATGAATACGTCGGGCCGGTTAAGAGCGTCAGGATGCCGCAAAGCGGCGGTTGAGGGATCTACGACCTGGAGCGTGAAGTGAATTAAATGAAAAACGAGGAACAGGCCGATAACGAGGCCGGTCCAGATCATGCTCCTGCCGGCAAAGGTGGCGCTTACATGTGACGTCACTGCATAACCCCGGGGTTTCGAGCGACGGTTCTCAAGGCGGAGGACGACGCCGTACCAGGCATGGAGTGCCAGAGAGATGAAGAGAAGGAAGCGGGAGGACCAGAGCACGAGAACGAAGGGCCAATGGCGCAGGCCTTCGGCATAGGCGTTGATGGCGCCGGCATAGAGCGTTGAATTTCCGATCACGTGGGCGGCCACGTAGAAGATCATGAACTGGCCCGTGAGCGTCATGAGAATCTTTCTGCCGACCGTGGATGTGGGGAACATGACCGCTCCTTCCGCAATGGAATTATTATACTTGAACTCACCGAGCAGTACAAGGGCGAATCAGCGTGCCGTGAGCATAATGGGTTTTGTTATCAACGTGGAAATTCTATTCATAAACCGCCGTCTCGGCGTAAATCCGCATTCTTCCAACTGTAGTGACAATACTTGTCTGCCCTGTTTTCGACGCCGCATTGTTTTCGGACACTGCGCTTTGGAATTCCTTGTGATTAGTAATTAAATATAGTGTTTGATTTCAATATATTGCAAAAATTGACCGAATTTGCCGGCTAAGTATAGAATTTGCATTTCAAATTTGCACGTTGGCTTGACGTATTGCTAAAATGAGTGAGCCGGATAGGGATACATATATAGCAGGCTCCTTTTAACCCGGGCCAGGGCAAAAAATCGCGTAAGGGAGAGATGACAATGACAAAACTGAATTGCTGGGAATTCAAGCAGTGCAACAGGCAGCCAGGCGGTTTATTGGCGGGTGAACTCGGCGTTTGTCCGGCATCTACAGATCCGACGCTTGACGGCGCCCATGGCGGAAAAAATGCCGGCCGGTCATGCTGGGCAGTGGCAGGTACTTTTTGCGGCGGAGCGACTCAGGGGACAGAGGCGCAAAAGGTGCATAATTGCTGGAAATGCGCTTTTTTCCAGGCAGTGAAGGTCGAGGAGATGGGTACGGAAAACGGTTTTTCGGGAACAAGACTGGGTATGGAAAAAACGCTGCGCAGCCTGAGGGCGGTTCAAGGGCAAGAATGATTCCTCATTACGAAGAGGGAGAGTATGAATTTGGCCGTCGATTCAATTTAATGGTGACATCGGTTTGGCGACATTGTGGCCGAAGAGTTTTTTACGGAACGTGCCGGGCAGCGCATTCCATAATAAGAACCAGGACAGTTCGCAGGCTGGGCTGAAGGGCGTCATAAAACCCAACACAGCCATGGATAATCACATGGACCAACGTCTCCGAAGCCGTTTTTTTGGCGATTACGATAAAACAATTGCCTGCGACACATTTTCGCAAGCAATTGTTCACTCCGCTCCCCTGCCTAAATTTTATTTATCCATCTTCCATTTCACCCCGCCTTGCGTGGAGATGTAGAGAAAAACAAAGCTGTAGAGCGCGGCCAGTTCGCCCTTGTTAATAGTGGGAAAGAAATTGCGTCCCATCTGGAACTGCCAGTGCATCTGGAAATAGGCGACCGCCATCTCGCCGCTGCAAAGGAAGGCCGCTATGCGTGTCTGATACCCCAGCATCACCGCCAGCCCGCCCAGGAGTTCGATGACGCCGCCGATCCAGAGCTGGGACCCCACTGCCGGCTGGAAATCGGAAAGCACCCCCAGGATCTTCTGGAACCCGTGGAACGAGAACATGAATCCCGCCATGATTCGCATCAAGGCATACGCGTGGTCCGAGTACTTTGAAAGCCATTTCATAAGTGCACCTCCGATAAAGGATTTTGATGCGGAAACTCGCAATAACCGCCTGAGATTCGCCTATCAGCACGATAGCAAGAAACAACGACGATGTCAATGCGGTGCCCCAGGGGCCCCCGCCAGGGGACGCGATAGCGCAAACGAAGGGTGTTCATCCGGATTGTCGAAGAGCATGAGAGGATGACGCGATGCAATTCCAGACAAGTCGCCGATAGCAATTACATCGCGAGACGTCCCTATAACGAGTATGCGGAATAAGTGCCTTTTCAGACCTCTGCGCGCCAGCGAGGAAAAGCCGGTCATTCGGGTTCTGACGTGTTTATATCGCGCATTCTATTTAGCTTTGCGACTGTACTGCCTCTACCAGGACCCTCAAAATCGTGCTCATTCATGGGTTTTCCTACAGGTACAACGACGGGTGTGGGGCGCTTTTCAGCGTCCCAACCGGCCCGCATGTTAAGAATATTACAGTTCATCACCATGCAGAGGTTTCCGGCTAGAGACCTTTGCCAATATCTTTTTAAAGTCTTCACGTTTTGCTTTTTTCGCGCGCCCCTCCAAATAATCTTCTGTCATCAACGCGGATATTTTTTCAGCAACGGCGGATGAAATCAGCTGGTTTATGGACACCCCTTCTTTCTTCGCAATTTCTCTGATATGCCGGTGAATAGATCCCGGCAAACGTAGACTTAAGGTACTCATAATTTCTCCTCCAATAGTTCTTTTGGCGTTATTGGCATAACTCCGAATTTTTCCGCACCCTTAAAATCTGCAGTATTGAAAGTCACCACATATCTTGCTCCCGAAGCAACTGCCAATTCCAATACAAGGTCGTCTTTGGCGTCTGAGAGGCGTGGTCGCCATAGATAATATATCTTTTGGTGCTCGCTCAGCAAACACAGGTTGTCCAATAATTTTTCGATGCCCTGACTCGACAGATTCAAGATCTCCTGATTTCTTTTTAAAATATCTTCATACTCGAACAGCAGCGCAGTAGATAATACAATTCGCAGTTTACCTTCATCTATGGCACGCAAAACCTTGAAAGATGCGCCCTTAGATGAATAAAGACCTGCGTACAGCACGTTGGTGTCCAAGATTATCCGCAGTTTTTTGCCAGGCATGATAGTGATACTATATGCGGTATCACTCTTTTTGTCAAGGAGTATTGTGTGAGGGTGTGACTAATTGAGGGATGAGGAACCCATATGTTCATTTTACAATATGCTGGTCACTCCACTTAGGAAGACCGCAATGAACGCAGCGACGAGCAAATGGATTATGGAACCACCATGTATAGAAAAAAGCACGATGACACCGCGGACAACCGATAGCAAGAAGCCTGCACATCCGACAACTATTCCCGAAAGTTGAGTTAATAAATATTTCTTCGGAATAAATAGACCCATTTTAATTTCTTTCCGTTACAAAAATAACAATGAGTTGAGCCGCCGTTGGCGGCTCGAACGATTAGTTAACAATTCTTCACGCGAAGATTACTGTTGATGTGGAGATGTAGATATTTGCCGACTAGGCTTTGAATCTCATTTACTGGAAGGGTGTCCTCCTCCACCGATTGGCCGCGAGATATTAAATCTCGGATCTTTTTGGCCTTGTGTACGAACTTCAAGTCCTCGTCAGCGGTGTCGGGCGACAATTCAAAACTGACTGCTGCAAAATTATCTACCAGTCGATACTTACCATTCATAACTTCTTTGATTCGATCAAGGTACTTCTTTTGCACCTCAGTGCGTCGTTCTTCAAACAAACTTATTAAAAAGCTGTTTTCGTAAGAAACAAATATCTTATTGGCCTTCTGAATAATTTCCAGGTCCTCACCAGTTGTATCGGGCGTCAGTAGAAAGCTGATTTCTGCAAATTTATCTATCAGTTGATATTTGCCTTTCATAACTTCTTTGATTCGCTCAATGCACTTTTTTTGCAGTTCAGTGTGTCCCTCTTTAAACAAGCTATTCAGAAATCGGTTTTGGTAGAAAACAAATATCTTGTTTATGAAAATCTCGAATGCCATCCAAACATCAAGAAAGGAACGAAGGCGATCGTCCCCAGTTTCAAATGAGGATCGGAGCAATCGCTGTACACGTTGCAGCGTTTTATCTTCCGCGAGCTGTAGATACAAACTTTCAATTAACGGTAGGGTATCATCAGATACTGGTTTCGAGGTGTAAACTTGAGCTGAACCAGAAACCGTGTACGAATAAATGGGCTTATCATCCTCTCTGAGAAAGATAACGAAGTTTTTTACTTTCTTGATCCCGACTACAGACCCCATTATGACAGCGATAGAGTTTAAAAGTGCAGTGGTTTTCGAATGAAATCTTGATCTAATCTCTTCTTTATCAGCACCATCAGAACCATCAAAACAAACGAGGAAATCCCTAAAATCCTCTATGTCTTCGGCTTTCCCCTCGAAGGAAAACGGGCTGAACGATGGAATTATTTCTTCTCCAATTACAACTAGGAAGGTCCCGGCTCCAAACTTATTTGCACGTCGTGTTTGAATCTCATCAACCTCATTCGCAATATGCTGTTTAAATTCATCACTTCGAGGTTCTAAATTCAAAAAACCTCTTTTCATCATACCCGCTACAGCAAGACTTCGATCGCCCTCGAAGGCATACGAATTTGGATGCGTTGTGAGCACCGCTCGTAAACCTTTAATCGAATCGACTATCAGTTCCTTTTCCGATTCGTTGTATGGAAGATTTATTCCATTTATTGAGTAGATTTCGGTATAACGACATTTTACTTCCATCGAATATCCTCACGGATTCTCACAGACATTCTTCCAGATTAACGAGTCTGTAGAATAAGTACCTTTTCAAGCCCCGACGCACCACGTTTCGCTTAACGCAATTAAACTTCCGCGATGTCGCTCAATGATGGCCAGGTGCGGAGAAGCCCGTCATTCGGGCACAGAATCGTCGCAATTGCTATTCTTATTAGCATCAGTGAAATTACGTCGTTGCCCTCAAGGGGTTAAAATGAGCCCTTTTAGGCGTTTTCCTACAGGTTCAACACGCGCCTCACGCGCCGCTTTTTAGCGCGTCGCAGTGGAGGCGCAGGTTGGAATCACCTCTATCCTCAACTTTTAAGACGCGAGCTAATGATTCCCTCTGAAAAAATCAGATTAGGATGGTTCTGTAACAGTTGACAAATCATGGCATTGAACTTTCACAGCAAATGCAACCCTCAGAATGAGACTTTTTCGTACTATGGGTAACTGATGATCCACAAGAATCACAAGTGGCTACAGTAGAATGGTAAGAAAAGCAATTCAAACAGAACCAAATGGACTCGATATTGGCCACAGATTTAGATCCGCACCTATGACATGTCGCGACTGACGGTCTACACCTCTCAGCGTCATCGCCAAGAATACAGGACATTAGATCTAATTGTTCATGGCAATGTGCACAAACAATCGACGATTTATTTAATATGTTTATTTTTTTACAATACACACATTTAACTATTATTACGTCAGTTTCGTCATTGCAGACAAGGCACTTCGCTTCATACAATATCTTATTAACAGAAGACAATACGACAGCTTTGTAGTTGCAGGAAGCGCATAGGAGTATGTCCTCATTGTTTATGTGTCTCAGATTTATTTCATAAACGTGTTGATATTTTCCTTCGAGGATCACTTTGTGGTTATCAATTGCGGCTGTTATATTGTAGTATAGCTTTGCGAGGTCATTTTTATCACCCAGATCAATAACAGGGAGCCATAACCCTTTTAGCTCATCCCAGACATTACCCATTTCTATAAATATGTCGCAGAGTTCGAGTACGGTTTTGTTTTCCAGGTGAGGATTATTGAAATGTATTATCTTATTTCGATGTTTTCTGATTGTATCGAATGCGGCTCTAGTTTTCTTTTCCAAGGTTATGTTGAAAACGTTTTCGAGCAGCGCTATTGAATGTGGGAAATCAATGGATACGAAATCGCCATTTTCAAATTTATCATGATTAATAATTTTTGTGTCTTTGACAATTAGAGACCAATGCTCCTCGACTAAAAGTGACTTTATGAATAACTCCACCCCGGTCCAGAAGCTTACAATGCTTTGTCTGGGATTCGTGTCAATTTGCTGTATACCCTCGAGTAAAAACAACAGTGAGTTTTTGAGAATTCCCTCACTCATGGACTTTGAATTCATCCTCTTGAAACTGTATAGCTTTGGGTATTTCCCATATTTCATAATAGAAATCTCAAGTTTTTGATTTTATGCAGTCAACCAGTCACGTAGGTTGGGCAAAAAGATCACCTTGCCTAACAGATTTTCGGCCAAAAGTTGGGCTTTACAAAGAGCGTTCAGCCCAACCTACGGAACTTTCTTTATTGGTGAATATCGCCAATCAATTTCATAAAGATTCATTTTTCATTCTCGTCGTGTAGTGGTAGGTCGGGTCGCGCTTTGTGACACGACGCATTGGCACGATTGAAAATTGTCTGGTTGCTCCCATTATGTACCGGCTAAAGTAAGCCATGCTCAGCAAAGCTATAGTACCGGCCTGCTCCAATGATGATGTGGTCATCGAAGGACAGCCCCATGTCGTCAGCCATCCTGGCCAGTGTCTTGGTCAATGCCTTATCGTTAGCGCTCGGTCTCGGGTCTCCTGAAGGATGGTTATGAACAACAATAGCTCCATGCGCGTTGACTGGGAATGATGTACGAAATACCTCCATGGGTCTCATGTAAATCGCGTTTAGCGATCCCATAGCAATGGCCTCGAAACACAAAATGCGGTTCTTTGTGTCAAGGTGTATGGTCAGCAGCTTCTCCTTGGCCTCGTTTTGCAGATCGGCAAACAGATCAACCACCTGCTTGGCAGCCTTGATTGGTTTGCCGATTGCGGCTGCGTCTGTTACCTTGCGTTTCCGGTAGCGGAGCTCTACTTCGCGCAGGTAGACTACAGCCTTGGCTTTGGCCTTTTTTCTTGAAACCGTTTTTTTCTTTGCTTGGCTTAGCATTTATCACCTCATATAGTTGGCGAGACGTGTCGCGAAAAGACAGCATCAAGAGGGGTTTGTGCAAAAAAGTATAGCTGAATTCGGATCATAGATAAAGAAGAAAAGAAGAGCTTGATCGCGCGCTCGATTTAACCAGTACTTGATGGGACGGAAACGGTCATCTACATATATATAGAAACATCTACTGGTATATAAAACCATCTACCTGTATATAAAAGGCTTTTATATACAGGTATATATCTTTTCAGGTTAGTCAGTTTCTATGATTCATCTATATGCATATAATTTTCCAGAGACGTCCCGGCGATTTTGCTGAATTTCACAAACCAAAGCGGTTCGCCGGCTTCCACCTTCCACCCGCTGCTTATATGCAGCCACTTACACGTATCTTTTCCGCTTCAGCACAAAATCCGTCAGGAAATAAAACAAAGCCGTGAGAACGGAAGCGTAAACGATGGCCAGGCCGAGATAGGTCCAATCAGCATCAGAGCCGCGCAACGTTGAAGACAGCTGCGTCATCTGCGATTCATAGGGGCTGAAGGTCGGCCAGATCATATACAGGGTGTCCACGGCCATTTTAACGACCTTGAGCAGCGGCGCGTATGCTCCGTCGCCCGTTGCCTTGATCCCCCCCGCCAGAATGATCTTGAACCAGTAGAAGAGTCCTTCCCGGAACACGAGGAGGAAGAACAGGGCCAGGACGGGGTGAAGCACGACAGAGAGGAATGTGGCGAAGGCCATGAGGCTGATCGCCTGGAAGAAGTCGTTGACAAGGATATACACGACGCCGGATTGGAACGGGATGCCCCAGATCAAAAACAGCAGCATTGAGATCAAAAAAGTTCCCGCGAAGATCACTGCTGCCACGAGACCCGCGGAGAGGAAACTCGAGAGGAGCCATACCTCGGGCGGACAGGGCTTGGTGAAGACCATCTTTACCGAGCGGTCGCGGATGTGCTCAGACACAAGCGTGAGGCCGAGCCCGACAGTCACGACCGTTCCAAAACCTGACACGAGCTGGAGCACCGACTTCAGCAGTTCCAGGTGCTGTGTCTTGGAGGTGAACAGGAATCCCGGAATCGACGTAAGCCCCATCATCAGGACAATAAAGACCGCTGCCGCAACGAGCAGCCGGTTCCTGCGATAAAAGATAAAATTCGTCTGGATGTTTGCCCAAAGGAGCGGATACATATCAGGCCTCTCCTTTCAGGATGGAGAAGAAGGAATCTTCCAGCGAGGCGCGCTTGAGCGTGCATTCTATGAGCTTGCGCCCGGGCAGGGCCATCTGGCCCATGAATTCCGCCAGCCGTTCCAGGGGGATCTCGCCCTTGACGCTTGTGGGCGTCCGCACCAGAACGGTCATATAGTCCGGGAGCAGGTCAAAGGGCAGGCATTCCACGTGATAGGTCTCAAGGCTTGTGCCGCGCAGCCGGGACATTTCGTCCTGCACCACGACCCTCCCCTTGTTCATGATTGCCGCTCGGTTGCAGATCATCTCGATCTCCGACAATACATGGGAGTTCAGCACGATCGTTGCGCCTTTTCTGTTCATCTCGACCAGCACGTCGCGAAACTCCTTGACCGCGATGGGGTCCAGGCCGCGCGTGGGTTCGTCGAGAAACACGAGCTTCGGATCGCTGATCAGGCACTGGGCAATGCCGACCTTCTGCTTCATGCCCTTGGAGCACTTCGAGAGCCTGAGCCCCCGGAATTCGCCGAGGCCCACGCGGTCGATGGCGCGCGTCACCGTGACGCCGCTGTCAATGCCCTGCAAGCGGGCGTAATAGCGCACCGCTTCCTCCACGGTGAGGTACTGGTGGTAGTGCGGTTCCTCGGGAAGATAGGCGATCTCGCGGAAGAGGTCAACGCCCGGTTCAGGCTTTTGACCGAACAGAGAGACCGCCCCCTGGTCGGGCTGGATCAGGCCGAGAAAACAGTACATGGCCGTGGATTTTCCCGCTCCATTCGGCCCGAGGAGGGCGAAGATGTCCCCTTCCTCCACGTTTAAGGAGAAAGAATCGAGGGCCTTGATCCTGCCCTGGAACAGGCCCTTCCGGAAATTGACCGATACGTTTTCAGCAGAGACCATCATTTCATGCAAAACTCCTTATTGATTGTCTTGATCACGTCTTCGTCCGCTTTCCCCGCAAGGTCCATGGTCCTGAGCCGCGTTTTGATCTCCTTCGAGGTCTTGCAGGTGCATTCCATGAGCGTATGCGAGCATCCGCAGGGGCAGTTCATTTTCTTCGCGATATCGAGCGGCCTGCCTGGAGGCAGATCGTCCTCGGGGTCACGCTTCTTTTCCCCGGTCACTGTTGGAGCAGTGGCTATTTGCGGCGCCGCGGCCAGCTGCTGCAGGAACGCCTCTTTCGTGACACCGGTCCCCTTCCTGATCGCGTCAAGCGACGAGGTAACCAGGGCGTCGAAAGCGATGTCGGCGTTCTGGATCGGCCCCACTTCGTAGAGATGGACGGTCCCGTCAGCGCCGATCAGGACCGTGGTGGGAAAGGAACGGACATTGAATTGCTTCTGCACTTCATTGTCTTTATCGATGGCAACAGGGTAGGACACGCCGTAGTTCTTCACAAAATCGCGCACCGCTTCTTCGCGCTCGCCATCATCGATGCCGATCATGAGCAGGGGTTCGTCCCTGTGTTTGTCGGCATACCTGACGAGTTCCGGCATCTCGGCCTTGCAGGGCTCGCACCACGTGGCAAAAAAGTTCAGAATAATCACTTTTTTGCCCACCTGCTCCGAAAGAACGAACTTCTCGCCGTTTAAAAGGCCGAGTGACACCTCCGGGGCCGGCCTTCCCTGCCATGCGAGCGGCTGGCGAAGGAAGTCAAAACCCGACGTCTCTTCGGCAGTAGGCTGTTTCTTTGCCGAAAAATGGAAAAGGATAGCGACGGTGAAAAGCAGCAGGGCGATCAGGCCCACGGTTTTGATGCGCAAGGTTCTTCCCTCTTAACGATAACAGGTAT
>Ga0184636_1000386_pt1 | contig 10619 bp, 5 predicted proteins | sample PLM3_60_b2_FD_133164 | JGI IMG/M metagenome (GOLD analysis project Ga0184636, IMG submission 133164) | Groundwater sediment microbial communities from an aquifer in East River, Colorado, USA - PLM4_90_b2 | ecosystem: Environmental > Terrestrial > Soil > Riparian zone | place: USA: East River... | reverse complement strand
GTGCTTTTGATCTTTTCATTCGAAAGATGCCAGACTCACCGGCATGGCAACATAATGTTTGAAGTATTGAATGATGACAGAAGGGGACTAAATTTTGTCAACAAGCTTACGTCTACAGAACAATTTAACATGTTTACTTACATGTATTTTTATAACGGCGCAGGCATCGGGGCAGGAGATTTTAATAATGACGGGTTGATCGACTTGTTCTTTGCTGCCAACCAGGGGGAAAATAAATTGTACATAAATAAAGGCGACCTGAAGTTTGAGGATGTAACTAAAGAAGCAAAAATTTCACAGGATAGTGGCTGGTCAACAGGCGTTTCGGTTGTTGATATTAATAATGATGGCTTGTTGGATATTTATGTTTGCAAGGTGGGGAAATATGAGATTCTCAACAGCAAAAATCAATTGCTTATTTGTAAAGGCATTGATAAGAATGGTATCCCTTTTTACGAGGATGAAGCTAAAGAATACGGGCTCGATTTTTCCGGCTTCAGCACACAGGCTATTTTCCTGGATTATGATATGGATGGCGACCTGGATATGTTTTTACTCAATCACTCGGTGCATCAAAATGGAACCTTTGCTCCACGCAATGAATTTTTAGGGACCTATCATCCTTTATCCGGGGATCGTTTTTTCCGCAATGATGGAAATAGTTTTACCGATGTAACAAAAGAAACAGGAATTAACAGCTCCGCGATCAGCTATGGTCTCGGGGTAGCGGCTGCAGATATCAATTTAGATGGCTATCCCGATCTGTATGTGGGCAATGATTTTCACGAGAATGATTATTTATACATTAATCAAAAAAATAGAAAATTTACAGAAGAGAATAACCAGCGGCTAATGCATACCAGCCAGTTCTCCATGGGCGTAGATGTAGCTGATGTAAATAATGACGGCTACCCTGAGATCATTTCCATGGATATGCTTCCTTCCGATCCGTATATTTTAAAACGTTCTCTTGGTGAAGATGACTATGATATTTTTTTTCATAAAATCGACGTGGGCTACAATTATCAGTACACCAGGAATAATCTTCAATATAACAGGAAAAACGGACTGTTCAGTGAAACAGGATTGTATTCAGGTGTGTATGCAACGGACTGGAGCTGGGCCCCTTTGTGGATGGATTTTGATAATGATGGATGGAAAGATCTCTTTGTTTCGAACGGTATTCCCAAGCGAATGAATGATATGGATTATGTGAATTTTATTTCCAACGGAGAAATACAGGAAAAACTTCGTGAAAATAAGATTGATGAAAAGATGGGATTGATCGATAAGTTTCCCGAGATAAAGATCCCTAATAAATTTTACCGAAACCAGGGTGATCTTTCATTCCAGGATCTTTCAGATAGCATTGGAAACGATAAACCCACTTACTCGAATGGAGCGGTTTATGCAGACCTGGATAACGACGGGGACCTGGATGTGGTAGTGAATAATATTGATGATCCCGTGCTGGTCTATGAAAATAAAAGCAATGATAAAAAAGACAGATCGTTTGCGGAGATAAAACTCAAAGGCTCTGAAAAAAACAGGAATGCGATCGGTGCTAAAGTAATCGTGTTTGCAAACGGTGGCATCAGGACATACGAGAATAATCCTGTGAAAGGTTTTCAGTCAAGCATGCTGGAACCTTTCCACATCGGTCTTTATAATACAAAGGTCGATTCTGCTTTTTTAATATGGCCGGATAATACCTATGAATTTATTCAATTCAGGAATCAATCCCATCTTGAATTTACTTATCGGGAAAGACTTCCCCGATTCGATTATACTAAAATCACTTCTTTTTATAAAAATGAAATGCGGCCGATGGAAAATATTACGGCCTCCGTCGATCTTTATTACAAGCACGAAGAAAACCCGTTCATCGAATTTAACCGGGAACCCCTGATCCCCCACATGGTTTCAACAGAGGGACCCGCACTGGCTGTAGCCGATATCAATCATGATGGAACGGAAGATGTATTCATCGGCTCATCCAAGACTTTTCATAACGCCATCTTTCTGCAGCAATCCAATGGAAAATTTCTGCGAATTCCACAACCGGAGATGCTTAAAGACAGTATGTATGAAGACGTAGATGCCGCCTGGACCGATGTCAATAATGATGGTAATATCGATCTTGTCGTCGCAACCGGTGGCAATGAATACTATGCGGACGATGAACATTTGACTCCCCGGGTGTATTTGAATGATGGCAATGCTCATTTTAAAAGATCAGATAGCGCTTTTGATCGTTTGTATTTAACAGCATCCTGTATAGTTCCATATGATTTTAACGGCGACGGTTTTATAGATCTTTTTGTCGGGGGAAGAGCCGTTCCCTGGGAATATGGAAAAATCCCCAATTCTTATTTACTACAAAATGATGGCAAGGGAAGGTTTGTGGATGTAACAGAAAAATATGCAAAAGACCTGTCGCAAATTGGCATGGTTACCCAGGCTATTTGGTATGATATCGACAGGGATGGGAATAAAGATCTGATTGTATGCTGTGAATGGGGTGGCATCACTGCCTTCATCAATAAGAAGGGATATTTTGTAAAAAACACGCTGACAGATAAACGGGGCTGGTGGAATTTTGTGTTACCGGTGGATATAGATAATGATGGAGATATCGATCTGATCGCGGGTAACCTGGGATGGAACAGCCGGTTGAAAGCTTCCATGAAAGAACCGGTAAGACTATACTATAATGATTTTGACGATAACGGAAAAAAAGAACAGGTGGTAACCTATTATGTAAATGGCAGGGAATTGCCTTTTGCAAATAAGGATGAGCTTCAAAAGCAAATTCCAAAGATCAAAAAAAAATTCCTGTATGCCGAAGACTTTGCCAAAGCTTCTATTGCTGAAATTTTTACTTCAGATAAGTTAAAGAGTGCCCAGGTGCTCACAGCCGATTATTTTGCCAATGCTGTGCTCATTAACAATGGGAATATGCAATTTACTACCACCCCCTTGCCATGGGAGGCACAACTGAGCCCTTACAGAGACGCCATTGTTATCAATGCAAATAATGATAGTCTCCCGGATGTTTTGCTTGTTGGAAATTATTATGATAATAATATACAAATGGGCAGGTATGATGCAGATTTTGGTACTGTCCTGATCAATAAAGGACGGGGAAATTTTAGTTGTGAAACTGTAAATGGATTGCAGATCAAAGGCCAGGTACGGCATATAAGAAAAATTGATCTCGCAAAAAAAGAGGCATACATTCTCGCAAAGAATAATGATAGCACAATAGTGATCAGTTTCAAATCATTGCCGGATAAAAAATAATCTTAGTTTGGCTTACATGCTCGGGTAAACGATCCTTGTTCTCCACTTTGCAGTATCTGATTCCTTACTTCTGTCCGTAACCAGGATCTCAAAGGGAATGGCCGGGGCAGTCAGCAAATGATCATTCATATAATTCCCGATCGCCTTATGTGCTTTTTTTAATGTGAAGGGGCCACCTGTTACTTCTGTTTCAAGGAATCTGTCTTTCATCGGTACCATCAGGCTGATAAATGCATCCGGGGCTGCCTTTATTTCTTTATTAATGCATATGGCGATCATGGTTTCATACCGGCCGCTATCATCTGTTTTTTTTATATTCAACATGGGAAAATCTTTTTCTTCCGCCCCTGTGTCCCTGATCTTTTTCTTTAAACGACTGATGGCATTATAAATGATCTCGTTACCCGGATAAGTTTCTGTAGAAAACCTTGTTGCTACCAGGATCGTATCTGTAAAAGTGGTTCGCTGAATAGTAAAACCATAGACGTTTTCCGTTTTGCCTGCAAATGCCCCGAGGCTTCTCAATACATCATCCATATTATTTTTTATATCATTGGCTTCAAAATATTGCGCTATCCTTTTGAAAGGGTTAAGGCTTGTAATGAGACCTGCGCTCCATTCCAGGGAGACAGAATCCCTTCCCAGCGAAACAACGAGTACTCTTGTGGTAAAACGATCTTCTTTCTTATACAGTTCAATGTTTGCACCATCGGTTAATGGAGTGATAAGTTTATAATGATAATTTTTATAGTTGAACGAACTATCGGACATAAATGCTCCATCGGACCGGGGCCACCAGAATTTCCATTTCTCATAGTGATGTAACACTGTAGAAATGCCGTTGGGAGTACATTCTACTGAAACAATATTTGAAAACCTGATCGTATCCGGAATGAATACATAAGCGGAAAGAAGAAGAAGGATAATGAGTCCTCCGAAAAAAAATAATGCTTTCTTCATGGCATAACAATAACGGAAATTAAATAAATATTTTTTCTGTGAGCAACCATTATAAGTTTGACCTTAAATAAATCTTCGCCGGGTTAAATAGTTTTCAGATTCTTTACTGAAGTAAAACTGTAAATTAGCCAAAGCTAAAATGGCAATATGAAAAAACTGAGTTTTACCCTGTTCATTGTATTATTCTTATTTAATAGCCTTTTTTCTCAATCATCCATTGATGTATGGAAGATCAAAGCTGATAAAATTGAATCCTCAAATTATTATGGCGTTACGGTAGCCAATGGAATGATCGGTATCGTGTCTTCCCCGGAACCGTTTAAGGTAAAAGATGTGGTGCTGGCTGGCGCTTATGATCTGTATGGAAGGGGACGGGTCAGCAATTTCCTCCGGAGTTTTAACCTGCTCAATATGTACCTTGAAATTGACGGCAAAAGAATTGATGCGAAGTCCGCCGGCAATATGCAGCAGGAATTGGACATGAAAAAAGCAAGTTTTACTACCACATTCAATTATGCAGACAGGGCCTCTGTAAGCTATACCTATTATTCATTGCGGCATCTGCCCTTCACTGTGTTGATGGATGTCAGCATTACGGCGAAAAAAGATATTGATATTACGGGTGCCAGCATCATGGAAGCACCTGATGCATTGAAAGAAGTGCAGAATTATTATAATGAAATTGACCGCCCTCACGTAGTGATAAGCCTGCTCACCTCCTCTGCAAAAAGTCCTACCGGCAAATTACTGATGTGTGCCTCCAATACATTTTTGTTTAGTGAGCCTCATGGCCAGGAACCAAGAGTGACCCATGAAATGTGGGATAATAATATGCACCTGATGAAATTCAGTAAAAAAATAAAAGTGGGCGAAACCTATCATTTTTCCATTGCGGGTTCATCCATTACTTCTGCTCATCATGATGATCCTCTGAATGAGGCTGAAAGGTTAACGATCTACGCCAAACTGGAAGGCAGGGACCGGCTGATAAATTTTCATACCAGGGCCTGGAATGAACTATGGAAAAGCGATATCGTTATTGAAGGCGATGACCAAAGTCAGCAGGATATACATAGCATGCTTTATCACTTGTATTCATTTACAAGAGAAGGTACTGCCTTGTCACCTTCACCTATGGGGCTAAGTGGTTTGGGATATAATGGCCATGTATTCTGGGATACAGAATTGTGGATGTTTCCTGCCTTGCTTGTTTTACATCCCGAAATGGCAAAAAGCATGATGGAGTATCGTTACCAGCGATTGGATGCTGCCAGGCGAAATGCTTTTTCGAAAGGATTCAGGGGAGCAATGTTTCCCTGGGAAAGCGCGGAGACCGGTGTTGAAGAAACGCCTGTCTGGGCCCTGAGTGGGCCGTTCGAACATCATATCACGGCTTGCGTAGGCATTGCTGCGTGGAATTATTATTGTGTAACACAGGATAAAAAATGGTTGCTTGAAAGAGGCTGGCCACTCTTGTCCGCTACCGCGGACTTTTGGGCATCAAGGGTCGAAAGAAATGGTCCCGGTAACTATGAAATTAAAAATGTAGTAGCCGCTGATGAGTGGGCTGAGAATGTAGATAATGACGCATTTACCAATGCGGCTGCAAAATCAAATCTGCAATATGCTGTGGCAGCTGCAAAATTATTAGGTCTTATACCCAATCCCGATTGGACAGATGTCGCAAACAATATTCCTATTTTGAAAATGAGTGATGGGGTTACACAGGAACATGCGACTTATCATGGAGAAGGTATTAAACAGGCAGATGTGAACTTGCTTGCCTATCCTTTAAAACAAATCACCGATGCCGCGCAAATAAAAAAGGACCTTGCCTATTATGAATCCCGCATTCCAAATGAAGGAACCCCTGCCATGACACAGGGTATTTTTGCCTTGCTTTATTCCAGACTGGGTGATGGTGAAAAAGCCTGGCATTGGTTTAAAGAAGCCTATACACCCAATCTGAATCAGCCTTTCCGGGTGATCGCTGAAACAAAGGGGGGAACCAATCCTTATTTTTCAACCGGTGCGGGCGGTGTTGTTCAATCTTTACTGATGGGTTTTGGAGGATTGGATATTACTCCTGCCGGGATAGTTCAGCTGAGATCAGCCTTACCTCCTGGTTGGAAAAGTTTGACTATAAAAGGAGTTGGAACAGATAAAAAAACATTTATCGTAAAATAATATGGGGAATGAATTGGCATTGATCTTTGATATGGATGGCACAATCATCAATAACATGCCTTTTTGAAGATGTTCCTAAAGGAGTGGAAGCTGCCGCTAATGCGTCAATGAAAAGCATTGTTATTACTACAAGCCATGAGCCGGGGACTTTCAAAAGATATGAAAATATTTTACAGTTTATTCCCGGTTTTGGCGACTTGAATATTGACAGAATACATTATCTTGTAATACAGAAAAAACTCCTTTGAAAAAATTTGCTGCCATATTTTTAATACTTGTGCTGTGGGTTAACTGGTATGGATACCGGTTTATTACAGATCATATTCAACGGCAGTCTGATAAAAATCTTGAAGTAAAACTTGATAAGAATGATTACGATGAATCCCAATTGTATGAAATCAGGATCCCGTTGAACATGCCTTACCAAAATAACTCTTCTGAATACGAACGGCATTATGGAGAAATAAATATTGACGGAAAAACCTACACGTATGTAAAACGAAAAGTAGTGGATGGGTTCCTTGTATTGAAATGCATATACAATACAGGGAAACAGGAGATTCAAAAAATGAATGCCGACCTGTTTAAAATGACAAATGGCCTCGACCAAAACCAGGATGGGAAAAAACAGATCCCCGGGAATTTTTTTAAAAATTTATTAAGTGAGTATGTTGACCAGGCCAGTCAAATAAATTTCTCTGTACTTTCCTTGTCAGATAAAAAATATGATCTTAGCAACAATACCATGTTGTTGCAAGGCTGCTCGTTTACCCCCTACCAACCTCCAGAGTCTGTTGAAGCCATTTCAGGCTGATCTAAACGTAATCCGCGAAAAATTTCTTATTAAAATTTCTGACTAATAAATGAAAACATATTTATGGTTAGCCAGCCTGGCTGGACTAATGATATCGTGCAGGCAGACCCCACAGAACTATAAAAAAATATTCAGCAATCCTTTGCTGTATAGCAAAACAGTAAAGAAGCTGAACGATGTGGTATTGGAAAATAACTTTCCCCCGATGATCGCCAGCCGTAATTATGCATACGCGAATATTGCCGCTTATGAATGCATGGTTGCAGGTGTCAATAACTACAACAGTTTATCAGGGCAGGTGAAACAATTACCTCCTATGCCAAAACCAGCAACAGGAAAGGAAATTGATTTTCATCTGGCAGCCTTACTGGCTTTTACCAGGGTTGGGAATGCAGTTACTTTTCCGGAAGGCAGCATGATGGGATACTATGAGGAACTAAAAACAAAAGCAAAAGATGGAGATATGCCTGCGGAGGTAATAAAGAACACTGTAGAATTTTCGGATACGGTCGCAGCTACTATAATGAAATGGAGCAAGAAGGACAACTATGCCCAAACAAGAAGTGCAGCAAAATATACGGTCACTAACGAGGAAGGCCGATGGGTGCCAACACCCCCCATGTATGCGCAGGCTGTTGAACCCCATTGGAATCAGATCAGGTGCCTGGTACTCGATTCCTGTACACAGTTCATGGCGCCGCGTCCACCCGTATTTGATATGAAAAATAAGAACAGTATTTATTGTAAAGCATTGATGGAAGTGAAGAATATGGGGGATAGTCTGACTGACGAACAGAAACATATTGCCGAGTTTTGGGATGATAATCCTTTTAAACTGAATGTAAGCGGCCATGTCATGTTTGCGACCAAGAAATTCTCACCCCCAGGCCATTGGATGAATATTGTTGGAATCGCAGCGCAAAAAGCAAAGGCGGATTTTTCTGCAACTGTGGCTGCTTATACCGAAGCAAGCATCGCTCTGTTTGATGGATTTATTATCTGCTGGGATGAGAAATTTCGCAGTAATTATGTAAGACCTGAAACGGTTATTAATAAATATATCGCTTTAAACTGGCAGCCCTATATTCAAACACCACCGTTTCCTTCATATATCAGCGGGCATGCAACTATTTCTGCCGCTGCTGCAGAGGTAATGACATACTGGTTCGGAAATAATCTCAGTTTTATTGATACTTCGTCGCTGGAATTCGGTATAAAAAGCAGGACGATTGTTTCATTCCGTGATGCCGCGAAAGAAGCGGCAATGTCAAGGTTGTACGGAGGAATTCATTATCGTTTTGATAACGAAGAAGGAAATAAAATCGGAATACATCTTGGCGAGCTGATCCTGCAACGTTTGAAACTTAAAAAGTAAACAAAATTTTTTAACACATTTATATTAACTGCTATGAAACGAATCCTATTAATTCTCTCAATACTGTTTATTACAGCTATTTATCAAAAAACATTGGCACAGGGTTGTGTAGCTATTAAAGGCACTGCCGGCATTTGCAGCAGGCCTTCCGATGCCAAAGGCTGGGAACTTAATCTCAACAACCGCTATTTCAGATCATACAAGCATTTTGTAGGCACTATTGAACAAAAACAACGGATTGAAGAGGGCAGCAATGTGATCAATCATTCTTACGAGATGGATGTTACCGCTACCAGGACGCTTAACTCAAGATGGTCCCTTGCAATAACAGTTCCCATCATGGATTTTACGCGATCTTCATTGTATGAGCATGATGGTTCAACAAGACATAGCACCCATTCTTTTGGTATCGGTGATGCCCGGTTTTCTGCTTACAGGTGGATGTTTGATCCTAAAACCTCTCACAAAGGAAATTTGCAAATTGGTATGGGAATAAAATTGCCAACGGGTAATTATAATTACCTGGACTATTTTTATAAAAAAGCAGATTCAAGTGTTCTTGGGCCCGTTGATCAATCCATTCAGCCGGGAGATGGCGGTACAGGAATAACTTTTGAACTAAATAGCTTCTATAATTTCAGTCATAAACTGGGTGTATATGGCAGTTTTTTCTACCTGGTCAATCCCCGGGAAGTAAATGGCACATCAACAACAAGAGGTGGTACTGCATCCGCAACGGCAAAAAAATACAATACTGATGTAATGAGTGTACCGGATCTTTTTATGACAAGGGGTGGAGTAGCTTACACGGTCAGTCAGTTTACATTTTCAGGAGGCCTTCGTATAGAAGGACTTCCTTCAAAAGATCTGATCGGGGGCAGTCGTGGTTTCAGAAGACCAGGGTATATTATATCTGTTGAACCATCTATTACATATTCAACTAAAAAGATCAGCTTCAATCTTGCTGTTCCTGTTGCCCTGCAAAGAAATCGTACACAAAGTGATTCAGACAAACGTCGTACGGCCGATACAGGTGTGCATCAGCAAGGTGATGCAGCTTTTGCTGATTATCTGATCAGCGCTGGTTTTACCGTAAGATTATAAGGCAGAATAAATTATTTAAAGATTATCCCGGGTAATTTGTATAAAAGCAGGTAAGGAGAGAAAAATATATGACGGGGACTTCAACCCTGGTACACAAAAGTATTGGATGAATGAGATGATCACAGTTATTTTTCATGCAGCTTTATTTTTACCTTAGAAGCATGAAAAAATTTATGACCTTCCTGCTTGCCTTTGTTATTGTTCTTAACGTACCGGCACAGCAGCGTGTTCAAACCCCCGCGGAAATTTATGGCAGGTTATTTACCGATGTACAAATGTCAGGGATCTTTTCTGACAGCAAAACTTTCCCGGATTGTACACCGAAGAAAGACCCCAACGCAATAGTGAAGGATTATCTGGCCATTAAAAACAATCCTGCTATAAAATTTAACCTCGATGGTTTTGTAAAAGAAAATTTTGACCTGCCAAAGACTCCGCAATTAAATTATATCACGCAGGAGAAGGATGTGGTGATGCATATAAAAAATCTATGGAACGTATTGAGGAGAGAAAAAGACATTGCTGTTACCGGAAGTTCACTATTGCCATTACCCAATCCTTACATAGTCCCCGGCGGCAGGTTTCGTGAAATTTATTATTGGGATTCTTATTTCACCATGTTAGGCTTGAAGGAAAGCGGCGAGGTTGATATGATGGAGAACATGGTAAAAAATTTCGCTTATTTGATCACCACATATGGTCATATACCCAATGGGAACCGTAGTTACTATATCAGCCGTTCGCAGCCGCCGTTTTTTTCGTTAATGATCGGATTGCTTGCATCAGTAAAGGGCGATGAAATTTATAAAACGTATTTACCCGCATTGGAGAAAGAATATAAATTCTGGATGGAGGGAGCAGAAAGATTAAAACCCG
>Ga0184636_1000385_pt1 | contig 10621 bp, 11 predicted proteins | sample PLM3_60_b2_FD_133164 | JGI IMG/M metagenome (GOLD analysis project Ga0184636, IMG submission 133164) | Groundwater sediment microbial communities from an aquifer in East River, Colorado, USA - PLM4_90_b2 | ecosystem: Environmental > Terrestrial > Soil > Riparian zone | place: USA: East River... | reverse complement strand
TTACCACCGTGGCGTCCCTTTTAAGATTCGGCGTCATCAGGTTTGCTTCATTCTCTTCTTCGCCGGCGATATCTATCCCGGCGACATAGGTTTTGCCCCGCTCTCCTCTTCTCATCCGCGAGTGGCTGCCCTGGAGCTGTTCACGCTGCTGAACGCTCAAGAATCTGCCGCCGCCATGTATCGGCAGAAGGCGGTACTGCGTCAAGAAGAGCGGGTGATTTTCGCCGAGCCTGGCGCGCTCGGCCTGCACATAGGCAAGGTAGTCCGGATTGTACTTCGCCACTTCTTCCCAGTCGTAGCGGAAGTGGCGTCTGATGCCGTCCCGCCGCTCCAGTTCAAGGTTCGTCTGCTTCACCTCTTCCAGCAGGGTCGCGTCGTCCCAGGCAGTGCCGTAATGCACGGTCGTCACGTTGGTCGTGGCGCCCATCGGCTTGAACTCCTTGGTGTACTTTTCTTTGCTAACATCCTGCGCTTCGTCAATTTCGAGGAGTAAATGAGCCGTGTTGCCGACGACGTTAGCCGATTCGTCCGCCGAGAGGAAGATGGCGCGGGCGCTGCCGAGCCTGATAATATAGCCCCGCTCCGAATCCCAAATACCACTAAAACCGGTATCGTTGAGGCGGTCTTTAAGGCGCATCATAGAGATAACGGTCTGGGGCAAAAAGGTGGGAGAGCACTTAATCAAGTTCCTGGGTTCTCCCATATTCAGGAACAATAAAAGCAACTCAAGTTGGGCGGATAATTCATTCTTACCGCCCTGCCGGGCAATTTCCACCGAAAAGGTAAGACCTTCTCCCCCGTAAACACTCGTCAGTATCGCTAAAGCAATCTCCCGCTGGTAAGGGCGCAACCAATTGATGAGTTTTTTTTCTTCCATATTCGTTTTTAGAAATTTTTTTATGCCACGTTCAATCTATACGTAAGATTCATTATTCGTTTTATGTAAAATTACCCAGATAGTTTTTTAGTCAACACCGCGCTGCCAACATTGATGCCCAGAGGAACGATGATGTCCCTAATAACGTTACCGATGGCTTGTTTAAGTCCCTGGCGCTGCGTCGCAGAAACCAAATACCTGGTGCGTATCAGTTTTTCCAACGCATTGGTCGCCCGGATGATGATTTTCAGATTAGTATCGTCACCGCCGGTGATGGCTCGCTTAATTTCCAGCCGCATCAGCGCGATTTCTTCGTCAATACCTTCAATGCCGGCGGCTTTTTCAAAATCCTTTTTGTCCGCCTCATTGAGCATCCTGGAGTAAAAACCATGTTTAATGGCGTTTCTATTGCCTGGCTGCCCGCCTTTTTTTCGATTTTCCATCTTTTCCATTCGGCTGCTCCTCCCTAGTTAAAGCTCTAGCTGCTGCCAGCACAATGATATGAGCAGCTAAATCCCACCTCTCTCTTTTTAAAGCGCTACTGAAAAGACTCATTTGTCCCCTCCCAAAGAAATTCCCTGATATATTAGCACATTTGTTCTGTGTTGACCAGAGTGTTTTGTCGTGGGTATTTTAGTTGGAGAGAGAATTTGGGAGGGGTAAGATGGTTTTGGTTACCCCTCACCTGACCTCTCCCACAAGGGGAGAGGAAAGACGCTGGATTCCCGATCAGGTCGGGAATGACGTTAGGTGGATTCCAGCCTACCCCTATTCGACAAGCTCAAGGCGAGCCGGAATGACACCGCGTGTTTGGTTTGCTATTATCACGTATGCGTTATAGAATAAAGAGCTATGACCCTCACCAAACAGCTCTACGAGCTGCAAGAACTAGACACCGACATTGAAAACACACAGCAGACTCTCGACATTAAGACCAGCCAGGTTGGCAAAAGGGATATATTAGACGCCGCCCAGAATCGCCTCGACGCCGAGCGAGAGAACTACGAAGAACTCAAACACCGGCGCCGCGACGCTGAAGCCGAACTGGATGACGTAAACAGTAAAATCAGCGCCGCCAATCAGCAGCTTTATGGCGGGAGAATTACCAATTCCAAAGAGCTGTCGAATCTTCAACATGAGATAAACACCCTTAAAGGCTTGAACGACCAGCTGGAGACTAAAACGCTGGAAATCATCGACCGCGTTGAAGCCGCAGAAAAAACCGCAGCCGCCGCCAACGCCGATTATCAGAAACTGGAAGCGGAATGGCAGCAGGAGCAAAAACAGTTGACGGCAGATATCGCTCTCCTGCAAAAAACCCTCGCCGAACTAACGGCCAAACGCCAGTTGGCTATAACGCAAATCGAACCGTCCGCCTTAAGCCTATACGAAAGAATCCGCCCGCAAAAGAAGCAAGCCGTGGCTAAAGTGGAACAGGGCATCTGCCGCGCCTGCCGGATATCAGTTTCCGCCAGCACTCTGCAAAAAGCCCGTAGCGGCCAGCCGGTGCAATGCGGCTCCTGCGGAAGAATTCTCTTTGTCTCTCAATGAACACAAATAAAGTGATTATTTATACGGACGGGGCAGCCCGGGGAAATCCCGGTCCGGGAGCCATTGGCGTGGTCATCAAAGATGAAGCTGGACCCATTTTAGAAAAAATCTCACGTCGGCTTGGCGTCACCACCAATAACCAGGCAGAATACCAGGCTATCATCGCCGGGCTGGAAAAAGCTATCGAGTTGGGCGTGAAAAATGTCGCCGTAAAGTCGGACTCGGAGCTGGTGGTGAAGCAGATTAACGGCCAGTATAAAGTGAAAAAGACTGCCCTGCGCTCGCAATATCAAAAGGTGGTGCAACTGACCGGCTCGCTGGAGAGTTTCAGTATCTCTTATATTCCCCGCGAGCAGAACAAAGCGGCGGACGCACTGGCGAATAAAGCGCTGGATAATCCCGCCCATTGACTCTCCCTTAACCCTCAACTACACTGTAACTGGGCCAAGTAAACCGGGTGACCGCCCCTTCTTTACAAAAGGAAAAATGTTATTTACGTCAGGAAAAATCTATTGGTAACATTATCTATTGAAGACTAACAGTCCTATTGAGCAGTGAGGTATCAAATATATTGAACACCGAAAAGCTCATTATCTATACGGAAGGCGCTGCTTGGGGCAACCCCGGTCCTGCTGTAATGGCATTCATCATCGAGGATGAAAACGGTTCTATCAAGGAAGATGTCGCCCTCCTTCTAGGTTACACTACCAACAATCAGGCGGAGTATATCGCTATTATTGCTGCCTTAGAAAAAGCCATCAGCCTCGGTGCGAAAAACGTTGCCGTAAAGTCGGATTCGTTACTTGTAGTGAAACAAATTAATGGAAAGTTCAAGATAAAAGATTTTGTCCTCCAACTCCTCTACAAAAAGGTAATGCAACTCGCCGGCTCTCTGGAAAGCTTCACTATCACCTATATCTATCGTAGTCAAAACGCCGCCGCCAAAGGCTTAGCTTATAAAACGGTAGATACCTACTATCATCCCCCATTGACTCTCCCTCCCCCCTAAACTACACTGTAACTGGGCCAAGTAAACCGGGTGACCGCCCCGATTCGCCCGCAAGGGTTCATCGGGGAGGAAAGTCCGAGCTCCGCCGGGCAGGATGCTGGGTAACGCCCAGGAGGGGTAACCCTACGGACAGTGCCACAGAAACAAACCGCCCTTCTTCGGAAGGGTAAGGGTGAAATGGCGAGGTAAGAGCTCACCAGCTTCGATGTGAATCGCAGGCTGTGCAAACCCCATCCGGAGTAAGACCGAATAGAGGGATTAAGGACGCCCGGCCATTCCCCGGGTTGGTCGCTTGACCCCGATGGCAACATCGGGGCTAGATAGATGGTCACCATCCTTCTTCGGAAGGATACAGAACTCGGCTTACAGGTTTACTTGGCTCATTTCCTAGATTAAAAACCGCCGCAAAATATTGTATAATGTAGCCAATATGTGGAATAAGATTTTACGTTTCCTAAAGCTTAAAAAGATGGTGGTGGCGACGGGGGGATGCTTTGACCCGCTGCACAAGGGCCATATCAGGCTGTTTAGAGAAGCCAAAAAACTCGGCGATGTCCTCGTGATAATGCTAAACAGCGACACGCAGGTAAAAATGAAAAAAGGCGTCAGCTTCTATCCCACACAGGAAGAGCGGAAAGAGATACTGGAAAGCATAAAATATATTGATAAAGTTATCATCGACCCCGGCAAGGGCACGACCTGCGAAGACGCACTAAGACTAGTTAAACCGGATATCCTGGCTAAAGGCGGCGACCGAGTGACCAGCAGTATGCCGGAGGTAGAACTTAAAGTCTGTAAAGAGCTAGGGATTAAAATAGTCTATAACGTCGGCGGGGAAAAGATACAGTCCAGCTCGTGGCTATTGAAAAGGGCTAAAGAAAACACCGCCAAAAAGTAAAATTTCCACACGATAATCAGGTATACTAAAGTCAATCCGCTCATTTTTCTTGTCTATCATTCGTATGGTAAAGGAGAATCGTCCCATGTTTAAGTCGCCGAAGGTCATCATCAGCTCCCTGCTGGTCGTCATCATTGTCCTTACTGCTGGCTGTGTTTTCTTCGCCTGCCGGAGTCTCACTCCAGCCAGTGTGAGTGGAGGCGAGGTCATCAATCAGGCATGGGATTTACTATTTTCCCATTATGTAGACCAAAGCAAACTGGACTCCGCCAACATGACCCAAGCCGCCATCGAGGGGATACTCAACGTGATAAACGACCCCCATATGGCTTATATGACAAAGGCGGAGTATGAAGAGTTCCTCCAAGGCTTGCAGGGCCAATACGCCGGAATAGGCGCCACAATCAGCACAGAGGACGAAAACATTATAGTTGTCAGCGTCCTAGCTGATTCGCCGGCGGAAAAAGCCGGCATAAAGGTGGGTGACGTTATTCTTAAAGTTGACGGCGAGCCGGTTACTGGCCTGAGCATAATTATAGTGGGCGATAAAATGCGCGGCCCGGCAGACACCACCATCACCCTCGAAATCCTGCACCAGAATGAAACCGAACCGGTGACACTGGTAATTACCAGAGCCAACTTGCTGATGCCAAGCGTTTATTACGTGATGATAGATAAAATCGCCTACATCGGCATCGCGCACTTTACCGAGCGGACGGAATCCGAAATAGCCCCGATAATAACCCAGTTAAAAACAGATAACGCGGAAGGAATCGTACTTGATCTGCGCGGTAACACGGGGGGCTATCTGGACATTGTTGTTCAAGTAGCCAGCCATTTTATCCCCGAGGGCGTCATCGCCAAGGTTAGAAACAGCGACGGTTCTATTGAATTATATGAGGCAAATGCCGGAGAAGAAACGACCGACCTGCCGATGGTAGTGCTGGTTAATGGTTACAGCGCCAGCGGCTCCGAGGTATTATCCGGGGCATTACAGGATTACGGGAGGGCGCTGATTGCCGGCACTACAACTTATGGCAAGGGCAGCGTCAATCAGCTTTATAAGCTTTACGACGGCTCCGGGATTTATATCACCATCGCGCGGTGGCTGACGCCTCACGACCGGCTTATCGAAGGACAGGGCATCACGCCCGATGTAATACTGGAAATAACCGGCGCAGAAGAGCTACAATGGGCAATTGACTACCTAAACGGTCATTAATCGGCGTAAGGAGGTAAGCGCTATGGCAGACACCCTTACCTGTACGGTTAATCAGGCAACAATTTCGGTTTTCCAGGGAGATATCACCCAGCAAACGACCGACGCCATCGTGAATGCCGCCAATTCCAGTCTGATGGGGGGAGGCGGGGTGGACGGGGCGATACACCGCGCGGGAGGCAGCGCCATACTGGAGGAGTGCATCAAAATCGTCGCCAAGCAAGGCCACCTGCCGCCCGGCAAAGCCGTCATCACCACCGCCGGCAACATGAAAGCCAAACACGTAATTCACACGGTGGGGCCAATATGGCGCGGGGGACACCAGGATGAGGCGGCAGTACTCGCCAGCGCGTATCGGGAAAGCCTGAAGCTGGCGGCGGCAAATAAACTCGCCAGCATCTCCTTCCCGTCTATCAGCACGGGGGCTTATGGCTATCCGGTCAAAGAAGCCGCCCACATCGCCCTGAAAGAGACGACTGACTTCCTGGCTAAAGCCACATCCATTAAAGAGGTGGTCTTCGTCCTCTTTGACGCACACACATTTGAAGCGTACGCCAACGCGCTGCATCATGCAGTCAAAGAAAAAAACCCATAGAATTGGTATAATGTTCCTGACCGAGGAGATAAAGACAGATGCTTATCGTCATGAAAAATGACGCCACCGAAGAACAGGTGCAAGCCGTCATCAAAGAAATAGAAAAGATGGGCTACCGCGGCGTGCCCATGCCCGGCGCTTTAAGGACCGCCGTCTGCATCCTCGGGAACAAGGGGTCAATTGACGCCGCGCGACTGCTGGCGATTGAAGGCGTGAAGGAAGCCATACCGGTCACCAAGCCTTATAAACTGGTCAGCCGCGAAACGCACACCGATGCCACAACGATAACCATCGGCAGTGTGAAAATCGGCGGCGGGGAACCGGTAATCATGGCGGGACCCTGCGCCGTGGAAAGCGAAGAACAGGCGCTAACCATTGCCGGCATCGTTAAGAAACACGGCGCCAAAGTATTCAGGGGCGGCGCCTTTAAGCCGAGGACTTCGCCTTACAGCTTTCAGGGGCTGGGGGAAAAGGGGCTGAAAATACTAGATAAGGTGCGCAAGGAGACTGGCCTATTAATCGTCACCGAGGCGACAGATACCGATAATTTACCCATGGTGGAGAAATACACCGACATTATCCAGATAGGGGCGAGGAACATGCAGAACTACTCGCTGCTGCGGCTGGCAGGGCAGGCGAAAAAGCCCGTTTTACTCAAACGCGGGCTGGCGGCGACAATCGAGGAGTGGCTGATGGCGGCAGAATACATCATGTCCGAGGGGAACGCTAAAGTGATACTCTGCGAGAGAGGCATCCGCACCTTTGATGATAATACAAGAAATACTCTCGATTTAAGCGCGATACCGGCGATTAAAGAAGCCAGCCACCTGCCGATTATCATCGACCCATCGCACGCGGCGGGACGGCGCGAATACGTGATACCTTTATCGCGAGGGGCAATAGCGGTAGGGGCGGACGGGCTGCTGGTAGAAGTGCATAACGACCCGGCACATGCCCTATCGGACGGTATACAGTCGCTCTACCCGCAGCAGTTCGAACAACTGATGAAAGAAATTACAAAGCTCAAGCAGTATTTATAAAATATTTTAGGAGGTTTTAATGAGCAAATACCCAATTGATATCAGGGGGGACCTTTCGGCACCACCGGCAAGGGGCTGGTGGCTGATAAAGTGGCTGCTGGCGATTCCGCACTACTTTGTCTTATGTTTCCTGGGAATCGCTTTCATCTTCGTCTGGATTATTGCTTTCTTCGCCATCCTGTTCACCGGCAAGTATCCCCAGGGTCTTTTCAAGTTCAATACCGGGGTTTTACGCTGGAGCTGGCGGGTGTCATTTTACAGCTACAACGCGCTGGCGACAGACAAGTATCCTCCATTCAGCCTGGAGCCCGACCCGAACTATCCCGCGGATATCACGATACCGTATCCCGAGAAACTTTCACGCGGATTGGCGCTGGTAAAGTGGTGGCTGCTGGCGATTCCGCACTATATCATTATCGGGGCTTTTTCCGGCGGTCAGGGCTGGGGACGTGTCAACCTGATAAATGTTCTGGCAATCTTCGCAGCGATATATATATTATTTACGGGGAAGCCTTATCCCAAAGACCTCTTTAAGCTGGTGATGGGGTTCAACCGCTGGGTATTCCGCGTGGGCGCTTATGCTTCGCTGATGACGGATGAGTATCCGCCGTTCAGACTTTGGGATGATTAAGAGATAGCTCAAAACTCAAAGGTCAAAAGTCAAAACCATAACTTAAAAGGTAATACCTAAGCTCTAAAACAACTAACCCCCGCCCCTCGACTATGCTCAGGATAAAGCTGGCATTTGGGGCAGAAATAAGTTCCCCTGCCGCGGACGACAATGCGCTGGATGGGCGTACTACAGCGGGGACAGTTTTTACCAACGCCGTGGGCGACGTTAAACTCGTCGTGGGCGGTGCCGGGCGCACCGTCGGGGCGGATATAGTTACGGACGCTGGCGCCCTTATTTTTTAACGCTTTTTGCAGTACGGTTTGAATGGCGACATGCAGTCGATTAACTTCGGCTTTGGTGAGTTTGTTGGCGGGTTTTTCGGGGTGGATGCGGGCGGTGAAAAGCGATTCGTCGGCGTACATGTTACCGATGCCGGCGATGATACTTTGGTCGAGGAGTACTGGTTTAATCGGGGCGGTTCTTTTACTTAAGATGGCGGCGAGGGCGGCGGGGGTAAAGTCATTATCCAACGGTTCGGGGCCTAATTGGTTAATGATTGCTTTGGTATCTTTTTCGAGCCACATTTTGCCGAACTTGCGGGGGTCGTGGAAATATACAGCCTTGCCGTTATCAAGGTGGAGGACGGCGCGGGCATACTTAGTGTCTTGGGAGTTCATCACTAAAGAACCGGTCATTTTCATGTGCATGACAAGTATTTTGCCGCTACTTAAGTGAAAGAAGAGATACTTGCCGCGACGCGTTAATGACGTGATTTTTTGTCCAACGACCTGCGTGCGGAATTCCTTGACCGAGGGCTTTTTGACCATTCTATCCCAAAAGACGTCTACGCTTTTTATGGTGCGGTTGAGGACATGAGGGAGGAGTTCATTTTTAATGGTTTCGACTTCGGGGAGCTCGGGCATTTACTTCATTTCTCCCCAGTTTTTTCCGACCTTGGTATCCACTTTGATGGGCACATCCAGCTTGACGGCGGAATCCATAATATCGGAGACGAGCTTGCGCATAAAGTCCAGCTCTTCGTCGGGCACTTCAAAGACAAGCTCATCATGCACTTGGAGGAGCATCTTGCTTTTGACACGTCTTTGCTGCATTTCTTTATAGAGGTTAATCATCGCCACTTTAATAATGTCGGCGGATGTCCCCTGCACCGGCATGTTAATCGCCATACGCTCGGCAGCCTCACGCACCTGGCGGTTGGCGGAATTGATATCGGGGATATAGCGGCGGCGACCCAAAAGCGTTTCTACATAACCATCGCGGCGGGCTTTTTCTTTAGTGTCGTTAAGGTATTTGGTAACACCCGGGTATTTTTCAAAATAGGCCTTGATAAACTTGCTGGCTTCTTCGCGGGAAAGCTCGGTTGCCTGCTCTAACCCGTAATCACTCATGCCGTAGATGACGCCGAAGTTGACCGTCTTAGCGAAGCGCCGCATGTCTTTGGTGACTTCGTCCTTACCAACGCCAAAGAGCAATTGCGCCGTCGCCGAGTGAATATCCTCGTCGTTGCGGAAGGCGCGCACCAGCGCTTCGTCCTGGGAGAGGTGGGCAAGAGCCCGGAGGTCGATTTGAGAATAGTCACCCGCCAGCAAATTAAAGCCTGGGGCGGCGATAAACGCCTGACGAACCTGTCCCCCCAATTCCCCCCGCACGGGAATGTTCTGCATATTGGGGTCGGAGGATGAAAGACGTCCGGTGGAGGTGCGGGTTTGGTTAAAGCTGGTGTGAATCCGACCGGTCTGGGGATTAACCAGTTCCGGCAAGGTATCAATATAGGTGGACTTGACCTTAGTGTACTGGCGGTATTCCAGAATATCTTTAGCGATGGGGAACTGCTCCGCCAGCGTTTCCAGCACTGAAGCCTCGGTGGAGTATTTACCGCCGGAGCGACGGGCGGCGGGGATATTAAGTTTTTCAAACAGGATTTTGCCCAGCTGGGCGGGGGAGTTAATGTTGAATTCCTCGCCGGCCAGACTATAGATTTCTTCCTCCAGCTTGGCGATTTGTTCGCTAAGGGCAGTGGACATTTCTTTAAGCATTTCGACATCCACCGCCACACCGTTTTCTTCCATTTCCATGAGGACGGGGATGAGCGGCATTTCGACGTCGCGATAGAGCTTCATTAAACCCTGTTTTTCCAGCTCCGGGTGAAAGACCGATTCCAGCCGAAGGGTCATATCGGCATCAGCGGCGGCATAATCTACAGCAGTTTTAATGTCTACCTTATCCATCGTGATTTGTTTGGCTCCAGAGCCGATGAGGTTGGAGATGGGCGTCATTTCAATGCCGAGCTTGGAAAAAGCAAGCGCTTTAAGTCCCAGTGATTTTTCATTCAAAAGATAGGCGGCAATCATGGTGTCGGAGGTAAGCCCATTGACCATAATGCCGTACCCCACCAGCACCTCCATATCAAACTTGGCGTTATGCGCCAGCTTGGCGATTTTGGTATCTTCAAAGACGTGACGGAGTTTGGCGACAACCTCCTTAAGCGGCAGCTGCTGGATGGCGTCCAGAACCGTATGGCCGACGGGGATATAATAGGCTTTGCCCGGCTCGACGGCGATGGAAATGCCGACGATTTGCGTCGTCAGGGGACTCAAGCTGGTAGTCTCGGTATCAAAGGCAAAAGCGCCGGCGTCCTTAATTTCTTTGACCAGATTATCAAGGTCTTCATTGGAGGCAACGGCGCCGTAATTACAGGGCGGGGCGGGGTGGGGTTTAGCTTCGGTTAAGACGGTAGTGTCAGTATCGGAGACTGGCAACTTGGGAAGAAGACTATTGAACTCCAGCTCGCGGAAAAG
>Ga0184636_1000384_pt1 | contig 10624 bp, 8 predicted proteins | sample PLM3_60_b2_FD_133164 | JGI IMG/M metagenome (GOLD analysis project Ga0184636, IMG submission 133164) | Groundwater sediment microbial communities from an aquifer in East River, Colorado, USA - PLM4_90_b2 | ecosystem: Environmental > Terrestrial > Soil > Riparian zone | place: USA: East River... | reverse complement strand
GTCAGACATTGCATGATTTCAGGACGAATTCCCGAACCACTATTGATTGCACACAAGATAGCCAACACTGAAAAAAGAAAAGTCAATATGCCCACTCAAACACAAGATCCGGGTGAGTGATTCAGCATTGTTGAACGCGCAACTCAGAAAAATCGTCAACAAGATAAGCGACAAGTCTCTTCGCAAGAAAACCGCAGATCTGCTTGAAAACCCTGCTTTCGAAATAGATGGAAAAGTCTATTCAGGCATGCCCCTTGAAGTGGCTCCCGCAGGAAGATCTCACCATCACGCCTATTCAGGAGGCTACATCGAACATGTTGTGTCCACTTCAAATATCGCATCAGCCCTGTGTGATTCTGTGGAAGAAGTCTACCACGGGAGAGTCAATCGTGACCTAGTGGTGGCTGGTATATTGGTACACGATGTTTTCAAACCTTCAACGTACATTGTGAACAAAGATGGAAGTTACGGTTCAGCACCTCTTGCCGACTTTCTCGATCACTTATCATTAGCAACCGCGGAACTCGTTCGAAGGGAGTTTCCGTTGGAATTGGTACACATCGTAGCCGCGCATCACGGAGAATACGGACCGACAAGACCTCGAACAATAGAAGCATTGATCTGTCACCTGGCGGATGTCACCGATTCGAGATTGAACGGTGAAGTTCTCGACGCAGCCGCCTACCTTACTAGAAGGTCCGGCGGCCAAGGACTCTATGGGATGACTTCGAAGGAAGCATTCGAAATCGTGCATTCGAAGGCGGTCGAAGGTTGGGAGGGCGTAGCCCGAACACTGGGAAAAATCAACCGGAAAAGAAAAGCGCATAACCCTTAATAGGTTATCACAAGTCAAAACTTCGGAAAGGTGACTCTGAAATGGAAATATCGTTTGAAGAGTTCCAGAAGCTCGATCTCCGAATAGGGAAGATATTGGAGGCAAACCAGATTCCTGGATCACGAAATCTGATCAAGATGACAGTTGACTTCGGAACCGAGAAGAGACAAGCGGTTGCTGGACTACTGCAATGGTACAAGCCTCAAGACCTCGTGGGCAAGAAATGTGCTTTCATATTGAACCTGCAAAGAAGAAAACTCATGGGAGTCGAATCGCAGTGTATGGTTTTTGCCGCTGAAGATGACAAGGGCAACGTTGTGGTCTTGCAGCCAGAGAAAGACATTGCAGAAGGCAGCCGAATACACTGAAAATCGTTTTCACTAACCCATCAATCTGACTATTTCTTTCGTCTTCTCTTCATTTCCAGTTACATACTCAACCATTTCTTGATCCAAGTCAAGCCACTTCGCCAATCCAGCAGCCATTTCCGCGTTGTTTTTGAAGATTATCTTCAAGTAGGGAAGAACGTCTTTTGAGGCTCTTACGGCAGACATGTGACAACGGCGCTTGATCTTGACCCCTATGCTCAACTGTACAGCGCGTTCTGCTTTAGATCTCGACAACATCTGTATTCTGGTTGGAAACCTGAACGGGATCCAACCAGAAACCTTGGTGTTCTGTCTCGCCATCGCCACACCTGCAGTCATGAAGTCAACGACGTAACGCATGAACCTCCAATCTTGCGTGGCCCGAATTCTGCCGCGATAGACATCTGCCGTTGCCAGTGCTTCCATCACGTTCACTAAGTCATGTGGGTCTGTGAAGTGTGCAGGAGCATTTTCGTAGATCCACTCGAAAAGCATGTCAGCGTCGACGTCAGACATGTCCATAGCTCTTTTCGCACTCGAGGATGTTTTCCCGTAGAAAATCATCCGCAGAACATTGAAAATCGTGTCTTGACGGTCACGGTATCCAAGCCAAGACACATCTTCGTAAGTCAACTTCCTCTTTCCCTGACCCAAAGCCTGCAAATCGTTCACGGCTGAGCGCACGTCGCCCCCTGAACGTTGAGCAATGAACTTAATCGCATCTTCATCCGCCAGTATTCCTTCCTTGTCGCATATCTGCATGAGAAGTTTCGCAACGTCTCCTGTCGCAGGTTTCTTGAATTCTATGAGTAAGCAGTAGTTCCGCAGGTTAGTGAAACGAGGGTCATACGCGCTGTTCGCGATCAGGACAAGAGGAGACTGCGCTGATTTCGCAATGTCAGTTATGGCCTTTACTCCTCCTCTATCTGCCGTTCCGGTTAGACCGTCAAGCTCGTCTAGGAGTATGATTCTTTTTCCACCAAACAAGGAGCCGTACTGCGAAGCAAGACCCGCGAAACGATTTATCGCCTCTTCTGTTCGATAATCGCTTGCGTTCTTCTCCACGTACTCCATCTTGCAATCATTTGCAACCGCTTCGACGGTAGCGGTCTTGCCTATACCTGGCGGTCCGTAAATGAAGATGCATCTCTTTTTCGGAGCCCCTTTTGACCACGATGCCAGCCAGTCAGTGAATTGTTTGATGGCGTCGACGTTCCCAATAATCTCTTTGAGAGATTGCGGTTTGTGTTTAACCGTCCAGGCTCCGTACAAGTTTCGCACCTATTTGGAATGCTTCAGTTCGTCTCCAGTTTCAACGAGTTTGGCCAACAGTGCACTGAGTTGGACCTCTTCATCTGCACCCTCGACCAGTCTGAAGTCAACTTCACCTACGATATCAGCAAGCTTGACTCTCCATTTTTCAGGCATCTCAGCTCTGAAGATTTCAGTGTGTATCTGACGAATTATGTCGCTTCCAGCAACCCCGTATTTCTGAATCATATCGCGCAGTTGTTTTCTTGCCTCCATGAAGTCACCGTCCATTGCGACTTTGAGCATTTTCTGCACATCTGCTGGACTTGCCTTCCCAGTTACAGAGTAAACGACTTTGGCGTCTACGGGCTTGCCCAAGGAAGCTGCCGATTGAAGCGTGTTGATTGCTCTTCTCAGATCACCGCCGCAAACCTCGAATATGGCGTCCAGCCCCTCGGTTGTCAATTTTACTTTCTCTTTGGCGGCGATATCTTTCAAATAGCAGTCGTGCTCTTCTCTAGGCAAATAGGTGAAACGGAAAGGTGCGCATCTGGACTGTATCGGTTCTATTATCTTCCCGCTGTAGTTGGCGCACATTATCAATCGGCAAGTCTCTGTGAAACGTTCCATCGTGCGTCTGAGAGCCTGCTGGGCGTCAGAAGTCATGTTGTCGGCTTCGTCGAGAATAAGTATCTTAAAAGGGATTTCGCCAATTGACTTCATTCTTGCAAAGGTCTTCACGGTCTCTCGTACTACGTCAATGCCTCTTTCGTCACTTGCGTTCAACTCCATTAGGTGTTCCCTGTAGACATCTCCGTATAGGTCTCTAGCCAAACAAAGCGCGGCCGTTGTCTTACCTGTTCCTGGGGGACCTGCAAAAATGCAGTGAGGGACGTTCCTTGACTTGGCGAAGCTCTTGAGACGTTCAACTATCTCTTTCTGATCCACGATTCCGTCCAGTTTCTTCGGGCGATACTTTTCGGCCCACATTTCAAAACTCAATGTGACTGATCCTCCTTGCCTACAGGTTATATTAAGCGTTAATAAAAGTGTATTTAGGGAGAGAGCCGTTGCAAGGTTTAGTCCTCTTCCAAGAAACCAGTTAGAAACACAGCGTACTCACAGGGGTGTTCGTTCTTAAGCAACGATTTGATGATCTTTATTTTTCCCTTTTTGCCGTGCGAGACCCTTGAAAGAACATAGTCTATCACCTTTTTTCTGAGTGTACAAAGCCAGGTTTTCTGTCCCGATTTGACCAGTGCGTAATATGGGCACGTCTTATACTTGAGAGTGAACCCTCCCTCGAAATACTCGATCTCAACTTCAACGTCAAGCTCGCGATACATATCGATAAGTCTTTCACCGACCTCTCTGATTGTCCACGGATATTCTTCCGGGAACATTTCATCTATTGGTTCCTTGATCTTTTCAAAAGCTTCATCGCATGAGTTGGCTGACATTTCGTTTATTAACGCTTCCATCAACTTCTTACGAGGAACTGGTTCCAAAACCGGTCTTTCAAGTGGTTTAAGTTTGAAACTGAGAAGATTCTGGAAGGCAGTTGCCTGAATCTCGTAACCGAGTTCCTTGAATATGGATTCGATGAGGGAACGCTGGCTACTCATAAGCAAAGTGTCGATTTTTCTGAAGATTACTGTGAAGTGTTCATCATCCACGAATCGCACTTCTGTGTCTGGTTGGATAGTTCCTATGTTCTTGAGTACGAAATTCTGCGCCAACTTCCTAATCTTATCCGGATCGTTTCTTGCTAACATTCGGATGGCATTTGAGACGCGGACACCCATGATACGATAGGTCTCATTGAATTTCTCTCGATTGGTATCGTAAACTCTGGATTCGAATGAAGTGAAAACCTCCCGTGGAACTGGAATAACATCTAAGAATTGCCTGCCTATTGTCTGATAAAGACTGACTTCCACTATCTGATCGAGAAGACTCGGATCTTCCGGTCCCACATACTGAATTGTTGCGTTCGCTGTTGTTTGTTCCACAGAAAACCTTAGCAGTTTCCAACCCCTTGTTGCTAGAACGACGGACAGCATAACAAGGGAGAGTCTGGAGACTGAGGCTGTGGTCGACTGAAACGAAATGTCCATTGTTTTATCGTCAACATCTTTCAAAATCTTGGCTTGTTTGAACCAATTCATCTTGATGAAAGCAGCAAGAAGACTGTTTACGAATTCCTTGGGTTCAGATGGAAGTTCGCCTCCGCCAAGTGCGATCCTAAGGTCTTCAAGGAATGACCCAAAATCGGTTATAGGCTCCTCAAGGTGTTTTTCAGCCCAACTCATAAAGGCTGGCCCGACCAGCATTAGAGTGTGTCTGAACAGGCCAGGGGTGGAGCTTGAGAGTCGCTTTTCGATCTGTTCACTCAGAAGGTCCCCGAGTTCTCTTCGCTTTAAGGGGTACATTTCTTGCCGCATCATCTTGACAGCAATGTCCTCTCCCATCAGTCTCATTTCAAACGAGATCTGAAGACCTTCGAGAATGGTGGCTATTTGGAAAGCAACAATTTCTGGTAGACGTGTGAAGGAAATAGGTCTGAGGATCACGGTATTATCGATTTCACTGTATGAGGCAACTTCAAAAACGCGCGTTAGGTCTCTTATTTCCCCCAGAAGCATCATGAGTTCCTTGAAATTTGAAGGCCTTTCCCACGTCACGGACCCTTTCAATATTTCGATCGTGTTTTTCCCTTCTTCCTTCTGTTCTCTGAGGAAATCCCGCATTGTTTTGTCTCCGATTGCCACTTCCAATAAACTGTCCGCAGTCTTCTTTCCAACAGATATGAGGTCCAAGGCTTCTCTGAAGTTGATCTGTTCTTTCATTTTCGCCTTTATGGCGCAATCCTCACATGACCCGACCTTTTCCACTCTCAACATGGTCTCAAGTGCTTGCTCAATGACGCGATTCTTGCTACCATAAGTCTTAGACAGTTCTAAGAGCATTTCATTCGTCTTCTTTGTCAGGGTCGTATGAAGATGTATAGGCACAGTCTCCACCTTGTTATGGTTTAGACTGGTTTCTATTAAGTGTGTTCACAGAAAATGACTGATGTACATGAGCAACAAACAAAAAGAAAAAGAAAGGGAGTTAGGCCTCTTAGCTTGGAAGTGCGATAAACGCGTTCTTTCTCCGTGTGAACATTGCGTCAGAAACTCGTTTTATCGCGTTTATGTAAGCTGCAACCCGCATGTTTACTTTGTGCGTTAACGCAACGTCAAGAACAGACTTGAAGGCAGTGCCAATGGTGTTCTGCAGTCTTGCTCGTACTTCTTCTTCTGTCCAGTAGTAGTTCATTTGGTTTTGAACCTGTTCAAAGTAGCTGACAATGACGCCTCCTGAGTTGGCCAGTATGTCTGGAATCACGAAAACCCCATTCTTGTAGAGTATCTCATCCGCTTCAGGCGTCGTCGGTCCATTAGCACCTTCAGCAACAATCTTTGCTTTGATTTTTCCTCCATTCGCGACGGTAATCTGGTTCTCTAGTGCTGACGGGACAAGAATGTCACATTCTAATTCCAGCAATTCCCCGTTCGTGATATTCGTACTATCTTTGTAACCAGCAACAAACCCCGTTTGGTTCTTGTGATCCAGTACTTTTATGGGATCCAAGCCTTTCATGTTGTATATCGCACCCTTGGAATCAGAGACAGCGATTATCTTGCATCCGAGTTCGTTGAGCAGTCTGGCTGAATGGAATCCAACATTTCCATATCCTTGGACCGCAACTGTTGCTCCTTTGAGTTCGAGACTCAAGTGTTTTGCCGCATCAACGATAGTGTACATAACGCCACGTGAAGTTGCCTCGTTTCTGCCCAGCGAACCGCCAACGTGGACTGGCTTTCCAGTAACCACGCCAAAAGCGTTGTAGCCGACTATATCACTGTACTCGTCCATTATCCATGCCATTGTCTGAGAGTCAGTGTAGACGTCGGGGGCTGGAACGTCATAGTTTGGCCCGATATTTCTTGCCATGGCGCGTGTGTAGCCTCTTGTTAGTCTTTCAAGCTCTCCGTGAGACATTTCCTTTGGATTGCATCTTATTCCGCCTTTGGCTCCGCCGAGAGGCAGTCCCGTGACAGCAGTTTTGAAGGTCATCCATGCTGATAATGCAACCACTTCGTCTAGTGTCAGGTCTGGATGGTAGCGAATGCCTCCTTTTGTGGGACCTAGAACATCATTGTACTGTACTCGGTATCCTGTGAAAACTTGCAGGCTTCCGTCATCCATGGTGATTGGCATGTTCACTATTATTGTTCTCATTGGGCGTTTGAGCATTTCATGCAGTCCTGGATCCAGCTTCATTATTTGCGAAGCTATGCCTAGCAATCTCAGAACTGCTTCGTAAGGGTTTGGCGTTGTCACTATTGGGGCCAGTGTCTCCAACTTGAGTGACACAGCTGTTTGCAGTTTCTCCATCAGGTTCTGGAAATTCTCGCGTGCAACTTCACCATTGCCATTGGTGCTTCCGAAGAACCAAACATAGGTGTCTATTATCGATTCAGACCTTTTGGAGGTAAAAGAGCCAGCAGGGGACATTTTCGGGTTTGCCGAAAAGTAGTCAACAATGGTACGGAGCATGTTGATTTCCTCCTTTGACATTTGAAGCCACCTGTTTATTGGTCGCGGTGCCTCAATCTGAATGTATTCCGTTTCGTCGATCTTCTTCTGCAGCTCCTCAAATGTCTTCCATGCATCTGCTTCCGGAATTCCAAAGTTCTCTGAGTATGTCGTAACGAGTGCATAGTGAGCAGTCGAATAGCTTTCTATCTTTGCAGTCAGTTCTGGTTTCTCGACAAAGAAATCTGTCATCAGTTTTATCATTCCAAGCTCTCGTCCTGAAAGTTCTATAAGGGTCAACATTTGCTTCTTTTCACCTTCTTTCCGTGAGAATAACTAGTGCAATGTTCATATATAGAAACCTTATGTACATCATGTTCACGACTGAACAAACATGTCCACCTAAACATTTTTAACATTGCCAACCAAACAGACAATGGAGATCTTGTATGCAAAAAAACGCAGAAAAAATGCTGTCGACAGGCATAACGCAGTTAGATCAGCTTCTGGAAGGCGGTCTTTTCTTGGGTGAGAACGTCGTATGGGAAGTTGAATCCGCAACATTTGCAGGAGAATTTCTTTACACTTTCATGAGAGAAGGCATTTTGGAAGGAAATCAAGTGCTCTATCTAGATTTCATATATCCTCCGCAGGCCCTAATGCTGCAATTGAAAAACTTGATCACGACTCTTCCAGAAGGGTGGGAGAGCAAGTTCCTTGTATTGGACTGTTTTTCAGAATCTTCAGGTCAGGGCGAACTGGTTTTCCTGGATTTCTATGACCAGGCGCCTACCTGGATCAGGAGAGTTCCCAGCTCAAAAGACCCTGAACAGTTTCACAAATTCTTTGGAAGAATCGAGAGAGAATTCGTCACGCCGGGAACAAGATTGGTTTTCAACAGCCTATCACTGATGGAACATGTTTGGGGTAATGAAGCAGTGAAAGCGTTCTTCAGTCATGTATGCCCAGCGTTGTATGCGTATCAGACCTTAGCTTACTGGACAATAGCCAAGAATGCTCATCCCAAGGAATTCTGCGCCCTTATAGAGCACATAACCCAAGTCGCGATCGACCTAACCAAAGAAGGCGAAAAGAGATTCCTAGAAGTCAGGAAGGCCGGTGCCCGATACGATCCTAAAACCTTCCAACGCCGTGAATACTGGGCCGACGGACTCAAAATCAAACTATAGAATAGAGCATTTGCCGTGTCTTCATTATGTTCATGAATGTTCACAGAAAGTCTACTTTTTGTAAATACTTAAATGCGTATCCCATGTAATCATCTAATTCTGAAACATGGAAATGCTAGAGGAGAGAGTTGAATGACTGAGCGTGTACATAAAAACAGTTCGTACTTGAATGGCAAATCTACAACAGGAACTCAAACGAGAGTCAAAGACACAAGCCCCACAAGCGGAATGTGCCCAATCTGTATCCGTGACTGCCCGTTCCTATGCGAAATAAGTCTATCAGCCTTCAGAGGAAGAGAAGCACTCTATCCAGAACCGGTACAATTTGGCTACAGTACTGCAGGAGCACTCAAAGATTTCGGACTAGACTGGTCAAACTTTAACATACAAGCGGGCCTATTCGAAGCGGAGGGAATCGAACCAAACTCAGATCTGACTATTTTCCCGAACGTCAACATAGAAACGAAAGTCGGAGGCATACCTCTAAAAGTGCCAATTTTGAATGGCGCCTTCGGCTCAACAGACGTAGCAAGACTCAATTGGGAAGGCCTGGCAGTAGGCGCAGCAATCTCTGGCGCATCAATAATAGTCGGTGAAAACGTCTGCGGGATGGACGCAGAAGCCACCATTACAAACGGAAAAGTAACCTCCTCAAAAGAGCTGAAGCGCAGGGTTGACCTATTCAGAAAGTTCTGGGATGGAAAATACGGGGAAATCGTCGTACAGACAAACGTTGAAGATCAAAGACTTGGCGTCGATGTCTATGCTATCTCCAAATTGGAGGTAAACGTTATCGAAAGAAAATGGGGTCAAGGAGCAAAAGCAATAGGTGGCGAAGTGCGGGTAAGAGACCTAGAAAAAGCCAAGCTACTCAAAAAGAGAGGCTATGTAGTAATCCCAGACCCAGAGGATCCAGCAGTTCAACAGGCATTCAAAGAAGGCGTGTTCAAATCCTTTGAGAGACACAGCAGAGTTGGAATTCCAAAAGAAAAGAACTTCATTGAAGACATTGAGTGGCTGAGAAAACAAGGTGCCAAACACGTAACACTAAAAACAGGAGCGTATAGACCTTCAGCAGTTGCATGGACGATGAGAATGGCGTCAGAAGCCAAAATAGACTACGTGTCCTTCGATGGCGCGGGAGGCGGAACAGGCATGAGCCCAGTGCCCATGATGGACGAAATGAGCATTCCAACGGTCTACTTGGAATCCATAGTTCTGAAATGTGCCCAACTATTGAGAAAGAAGGGACGCTATGTTCCAGATATCATCATGGCAGGCGGCTTCATAGAAGAAACATCGATCTTCAAATCCATAGCAATGAGCAACTTCGGAAACGGCCCGTTTGTAAAAGCTGTCTTGATGGGACGCTCCCCGATAACAGCGGCTTTCAAAGGAAGCTACTTCAAGCAGTTGTCAGACGAAGGCAAATTGCCCAAAGCCTTTGCAGACAAATTTGGAGGGACGCCAGACAAATTCTTCATTGCCGCACCAGAACTGAAAACGAAGTATGGTGAACGTTTCAAAGAAATACCGTGGGAAGCAGTCGCAGTCTACACTTACCTTACTGATAGAGTGGCGGTAGGACTTAGGCAACTCCTGGCAGGCAATAGAAAATGGAAACTGGAACTAATCAGCAGAAACGACTTGATGAGTCTCTCGGAAAGGGCAACGAAAGTCACGGGCATAGCGATGGCCGACGAGTTTGAGAAAGACGCAATCGAAAGGATACTCGAATAGCACTCCTTTCTTTTCTTTTTTTAGCTGAACTCAAAGTAAACCTTAAATTCTAGATTCCAAGAGCAGAAGCTCCGCAATAGAGGAGATTGTTATGGGAAAAGAACGAACACCATACGGTGTTGCATTAGAACAGCTACGACTCGCAGCTGAAAAACTGAACCTCGACCCCGGAATACACGCAATGCTCCAAGTCCCCAAAAGATCTCTAACCGTCACAGTCGCAGTAAAAATGGACAATGGCAAGATCGGAGTTTTCCAAGGCATGAGAGTGCAGCACATGGATGCTAGAGGACCCTTCAAAGGCGGCATACGATACCACCCAAACGTAACTCTGGATGAAGTCACTGCGCTATCTATGTGGATGACATGGAAATGCTCAGTCATGGATATTCCATACGGCGGAGCAAAGGGCGGAATCTGTTGCAACCCAAAAGGAATGTCTAGAAATGAATTGGAGAATCTGACAAGACGTTATACAAGCATGATCTTCGACTTGATCGGTCCCTATCGCGATGTTCCGGCACCAGACGTTTACACTGACGCACAGACAATGGCTTGGATAATGGATACCTACAGTCAGCGCGTGGGTTACAGCGTACCCGAGTGTGTCACAGGAAAACCCATCAGCGTTGGAGGTTCAGAAGGGAGAAACGAAG
>Ga0184636_1000383_pt1 | contig 10640 bp, 9 predicted proteins | sample PLM3_60_b2_FD_133164 | JGI IMG/M metagenome (GOLD analysis project Ga0184636, IMG submission 133164) | Groundwater sediment microbial communities from an aquifer in East River, Colorado, USA - PLM4_90_b2 | ecosystem: Environmental > Terrestrial > Soil > Riparian zone | place: USA: East River... | reverse complement strand
TTCTTTATAAAAAGTTGACGAAATATTAATGTCAATAGCCGGGATTTCAATGTAACATATTTTGCCGTTTGCAAAACTGGGTCTTTTATTATTTTCCATTATTTTGTTGAATTAACTTTTTTTCTTTGATAGTTCACCTGCTCCCTGGTTTCACCGGCATAGCCAACGATGGAACTAAAGCTCGCAATTATGTTTAACTGATCCCGCTTCCTTCTATCACAGTTGCACAAAATCTCTTGTTACTAGCCGTTATGTCAGCAGCTCTCCAATCGCTACTTTACAAACGTCGCCTTCTACATAAACATCGCCAATATTATCATTATCATTTGTTACTATGATTTTTATTTTGCTCGGTCTATTTAAAAAATCGCCCTGTCTTATAATAATCTCTTTATCCAGTCTTTCAAGTGCGTTATTTACTAAATAGGCTCCGATTGGACCCGCGGAGCTACCTGTTGCTATATCTTCTACTAAACCAAAATTGTCCCACGTTCTTCCTTGTCTGTTTTCAATATCTAAAACAAAGAAGAATTTTGCACCTATTTTAAGAAGTTTACTTTCCAGGTCAGTAATAGTAACTTTTACTTTCGAAAGCGCTGAGGCCTTAATGGGTAAAATTAAGTATGGCAACCCTGTTGAAACAACCTGAAAGGGCAGATCGTCATATTTGTCTTCCGAAGTCAGGTGCAGGTAACCCAAAAATTCTTCTACTTGTCTATCAGTAAGTATAGTCCCGAATTCTGGTTTGCCCTGGTTCATTTTGGCAGAATAAAAACCGTCTTTTTTAACTGTTGTAATTTCAACAGATTTGGCATTTAGTTCAATTGTCCAGCTATTTTGTTCTTTTTCACCCGAGTGTAAATCGTGTATTATTGCCGCTGCTCCAATAACCGGATGTCCGGCAAAATCTAATTCCTCTTCCATTGTAAAGATAAATGCGCGAAAGGCGTTTGAATTAGTTTGATATAAAAAAATACTTTCAAATTGTCGCATCTCCCGGGTAAGCGTCTGCATAAATTTTTTGTCCAGGGCACTTGCCTCTAAAAAAACAGTGAGTCCATTACCTGAAAATTTTTTGTCAGAAAAAACGTCTACGTGATAATATTTCATCTATACGATCTTTTAAAATTGCAATCAACACATAAATTTATTCTATTTATTAAATAGTTTTTTAGGGGTTACAAACCTGATGGTGAGTCACGGATACACCCCATAACCATTGTTGGAAATAAATACTGTTTAATGATAAGCAGAAGCAGGTGGAGGGCTGCGTTGAGTGGGGGAAAGCAAAAGTCCTTTTGTTATTGTTTTTTGTCCCCACAGGTTTTCAAAAATGGCAGCACTTCCTTTGTGTAAAACGGTTCCTGGGTACCCCAGAAGATATAGTTCAGGCCAATGTGGTTTTTTCCAAAATCATGGATTTCGTTAATAGTAACCCGTTTGCCGGTTTGAGGATTTATTTCTTCATAATTGCCGTCCTGCACAGCAAGACCGGTTGTGATATCGTTTGAATATTCTTTCAGGAATTTATACCCATTGTTCATGTGTCCCTTATTATAAACTTTAATATCAGGGCCTCCCATTCCAATCCCCTTTAGTTTTGCAAAGGCATACAACTCCTTCAGATAAGATTTGTCCTTCCCGGGAAGCCATTCCCCGGGCATAAAGTTGGCATACTGAATGACAACTGATTTTGGAAATGCTTGTTTGACCATTGCCATATACTGTATGATGGAGTTCTTATAAATTTCAGGAGTATACCCTTTCGGGTATTGTTTTAGGGAATCATCAAATCCGACCGATGTTTCGGGCAGGTTGATGCCTTCGATTTTTCCGTCAAAGCGTTTGCCCAAAACAAAAAGTAATTTGTAAAATCGTTGGGCAACGGCCTCATCCCATCTCCTGGCTACATAGCCGTTTTGCCTGGTTATTTTATTCTTATTATCAATGTAGTATTGAATGTCGGCTCCGCCATTATACAATTTGTTTTGCATAATGTAGTCGGGAACACATTTATATGCAGTATCAAAGCTTACATCCTGTAATTGAATAAACAACTTTTTGCCCTTTGAATTGAGGAAATCCAGGTCTTTCTGAATCAGTTCCAGGTTATATTGATTTTCCTTTGGCTCTAATTCTCTCCAGCTATATTTCAATTGGGCACCCTTTATCCCGCCATTGGTTAAAAAACTTTTTTCCTGTATCCTGCTGCGTTCATATGCGAAAAAAATAAATTGGTTCATTTCTTTTTGTGACCACACACAATCACAAACCGGTAAAAAAATAAATAACAGTATTGAAACCCGTTTCATAGATAAATTTTTTCTCCCGGAAATCCTCCTGGCCGGCCAAATTACAAAAGTTAAACAGGATTGCCGGAGTTGATGGGCTACGTAATGAAATTTCGAAAGATTGAGTATTTATATTTTTGTATTTCCTTTTTCGCAAGTTTCAGATTGGTTGGGAGATGAGTAAAGTACAACATCAGCAAGAATTGGATTGCCGGTTTGCTGCAACGATTCTACATTGAGTTAATATTTCTAAACTCAATAAATTAAAAATACTATGCAAGCACTTGTTGTCATTGATGCACAAAATGAATTCTCAGAAAAAGGAAAACGACCTGTGCCCAATCATTCTGCCGCACTTGAAGTAATTAAACAAAGGATTGAGCAGTCACGCATTGAAAGAAGACCAATCGCCTGGATAAGACATTATAATCACCCTCATGAATCACTTGCTTTCGTACCAGGAACATGGGGGGCAGAGTTTTCTTCCGGTTTTGGTCCCAATCCGGGCATTGATATTGAAAAGGAATTTCAAAAAAATGTATATGGTGCCTTTACAGGAACCGATATTGGTTCATGGTTGAAGGAAGTTAATGCTGATGAAATATTAATTACGGGATTTTATACGCATGGTTGTGTTTCCACTACCGCCCGTGAAGCAATCATGGCCGGCCTCACAGTTTCCATTGACCCGGATGCCACCGGGGCGTGTGATATGGCTCATGAAATACTTGGTAAGCTAACAGCAGATGAGGTCCGGCGTTCTGCATTATTGCAACTAGCAAATATGGGTGCAAATATAACTCCGCTTAAAGCCGGCAGTATATAATGGTATTGCTGAATGCACAACGAGCAGGGCTTGGTCAAAGTGTGGAATTTATAATCCTTCTGCTCACTTGCCGTTTTTCCAGTCCCAAAGTACAATAACCCATTCAGTATTATCAGAGCTTTTATAGTTGTGTATTTCTCTAAAGCCAATTCTTTTATGAGCATTTAATGAACGAATATTTGTACTGGCTATTTCTGTAATTGCAAAATCGTATTTGTCGCTGTAATATTCTTTATAAGCAGTATAACAATTGTCAAGAATGCCCTGGCCGCGGTATTCTTTGTCAATACAAACTTGTCCTACGACAATATAGTTGTATTCTGCAATTTTTTTGTCTGCATACAAAATCCTATCAAATACATTAAACATTGGGATCAGGATTGGTATATCAAACTTTGATTGTTGTGTCATAGCCAACAGGTAAGCAATTACTTTGTTCTTTTCTTTGACTATTACATGTTTTTCGTAGTCATTCAGTTTTTTTAATTGGTCATAGTTATGAATAACTGTAACAAAACCCTGGCTTTGTATTTCTTCCAAGGTCAAGCCTTGAGCAAGATTTGCCTTTTGTAATGTTAGTATTCCTTCTAAGTCATTTTTTGTGTCTGCTGTTGTACAATTTCTCATGCAGATTTTAGTCTATAAAATGGCAGGTACCACGTAAACTTATGCTATTGCTAATTATTCTTTTAGTGATACCCGGTATCCTTTTATTTGCATACCCTGCTTCGCGGGCGGATCTGTGTACTTCTATAATCCTGCCTTTGCACTTATCTCCAGCATTCTTTCAATTGGTTTTTTTGCTGCCAATCTCAATTCTTCATCCATGGTTATTTCGGGGGTTTCATATTCCATACAGAGATAAAGTTTTTCCAGTGTATTCCGTTTCATATGCGGGCAATCATTGCAGGCGCAGCTGTTATTGGGCGGAGCGGGAATAAATGTTTTATACGGATTTGCTTTCATCATCTGGTGAAGAATTCCGGTTTCTGTAGCCACGATATACTCTTGTGATGGATCTGATTTTGTGAATTTTAATAACCCGGTTGTGGACCCGATATAATCGGCCACTTTTAAAACCGGGTCTTCACATTCAGGATGGGCGATCAGCTTTGCATTGGGGTGGCGAACTTTCAGTTTTGTAATCTTCTCCAGGCTGAATATTTCATGAACCATACAGGCGCCGTTCCAAAGCAACATTTTTCTGCCTGTTGTTTTGTTGATATAGGCTCCAAGATTTTTATCCGGCGCAAAAATGATGGGTTGATCTTTTGGGAAACTTTCTACAATGATTTTTGCATTACTGCTCGTGCAGATCACATCACTCAGCGCCTTGATGCCCGCGCTGCAGTTTATATAACTCACTACCACATGGTCGGGGTGTTTTTCTTTAAATTTTTTGAACAAAGGAGGAGGACAACTATCGCTGAGTGAACAACCTGCCTTCAGGTCAGGGATCACAACCCTTTTTGCCGGGTTTAAAATTTTTGCGGTTTCCGCCATGAAATGTACTCCCGCAAACACGATCATATCGGCATTTGTCTTTTCTGCCTGCTGTGCTAAACCCAAACTATCGCCGATATAATCGGCCACATCCTGTATATCCGGCTCCTGGTAGTAGTGGGCAAGCAGAATTGCATTTTTTTCTTTTTTCAGCCGATCTATTTCTGCAAACAGGTCCAGGGTTGGGTCAAGGTCAATATCAAGAAACCCGTTTACCGCAACACCCTGTTTCGCCGACATCAATGTTTCTTTTTCCATTTCAATTAATTTTAGGGAGAGCAATATTCCATTAACTCATTCAACTTTTCAAAAACAATTTTTTAAACCCCTGTATTAAGAACTAATAGTATTAATACAATAATTATTAAAAAAAGCTTATTACTATTACAACTGTGAATTAGTGTAAAAGAAATTTCAATGAGCAGATACAAAGTTACCAACTCATGTTTATACACAATAGAAAGAAGGTAATGCACATGTCATTTTGTAATTCTGCCGCGTTTTGAAAGCAAATTCACAGCGATGTGGAAAAGACTGAAAGGAAAACATATAAAGACAAAACAACGATTGTTAGTGTTAATCCCAATTGCGTAATTGGTTAATTAGTCTGACTAATTAATCAAACTACTCCAGGAGGAGAATTTTGATTCCAACAATTCTGTTTCATATTCACGTTTCACATTGGGTTGTTAACAGAAAAGATCACAGGTTCACATAGGCTTGTGGAGAAAAACCCAGCATTGTGTTGATATGGATTAATTAATGAAAAGGGAATAGGAGGGTTAATCGCCATAGACCAGCCGTGAGATGCAACCGAACCAAAAATAAAGCGGAATCTGGTATTATAAAACCCTTTGTTTTCGCTACCCACGGCCATTTTCCTTATTTGTTCATATCTATAATTACCCTATTTTTGTCATCCTCCGAAGAACTCCTTCGGATGTTTTTTTAAACCCTATATATCGTTATGTCAATTATTCAAACAATCAGGGATAAAGGTGCCCGGGTGGCGGTGATTTTAATTGCCCTGTCATTAGTAGGATTTATTTTAATGGATGCTTTTACCGGTCGCAGTCGTTTGTTTAGTTCCGGTAATTCAAGTACACTCGGTCGTGTAAACGGAAAGACTATTGACCAAAAGGATTTTGCTAAAAAACTGGAGATGCAGGAACAGGGAAAACAATTAGATGAAGCAGGCCGGCAACAGTTACAGCAACAGGTTTGGAACCAGGAGGTGGACCAGTTATTATTAAAAGAAGAGTTTGATAAATTAGGAATAACGGTAGGCAAAAAAGAACGGACTGATATGTTGTATGGCCCCGAGCCCCATCAACTTGCCAAACAATATTTAAGCGACCCCAATACAAACGGTTATGACGTGAACAGGGTTCAACAAATTATTTCACAAATCAGGAAAGGGAAAGATGAGACCCAAAAACAACAACTTAATCAGCTGTTGGATGCAATGGAATTCGACAGGCTTACTGAAAAATATAAGAATTTAATTGCGGGCTCCATTCATTTTCCTAAATGGATATTGGAAAAACAAAATATTGACAATAGCCTGATGGCAAAGATTTCTTTTGTCAATATTCCCTACAATATTGTTTCAGATAGCGCCAAAGAAGTTGCCGTAACGGATAAAGAAATAGCAGAGTATATACAAAAGAATAAAGACAAATACAAAGTAGAAGAAGAGTCAAGGGTTATCGAATACGTTTTATTCAGTGCATCCCCCAGCCCGGCAGACAGCGCTGCTGCGTTTAAACAGGTACAGGATTTAAAAACCGCTTTTACCACAACGGATACAGCGAATATTGAAACCTTCCTTACACGAAACGGGTCGGTGTTGCCTTATTATGATGCGTACATCGGAAAGTCTCAAATACAGATTGTAGCCAGGGATAGCATTTTTAACCTTCCCAAAAACCAGGTGTATGGACCATATCTTGATGTGAATAGTCAAACACGAACGGGTAATTATGTATTGGCAAAAATGATTGATTCAAAAAATTTGGCCGATAGTGTTTATTGCCGGCATATTTTAATGAAAACATCAGGAGATGGGGCGCTGCCCGATAGTGTCGCTGAAAAAAGAATTGACAGTGTAATAGCAGCCATAAATAAGGGAGCCAACTTTGTAACTGTTATGAAACAGGTAAGCATGGATGCAGCAGCAAACAGCCAGGACAGCACCGGTCTCATGAAATTTTCCTCGCAGGAAATACAAGATAAAGAAAGGTTTGACCAGGACTTTGGAAAGTATATTTTGTTTGAAGGCACAAAAGGCCAAAGAAAAAAAGTAAAAACAAAATTCGGCTATCATTATATTGAAATAGCTGATCAAAAGAATATTGAACCGCATTACAAAATAGCGTACATAGGAAAGAGAATTGATGCAAGCGATGAGACAGACCAGGCAGCAGAAAATGCGGCGATGCAATTTCTAGGGGAAAGCCAGGGGCAAAAGGGGTTTGAAGAAAACTTTGATAAAAATCTTAGGCCAAAGGGGCTGCAAAAATATTTTTCATCACCACTGGGAGCACATTCTTATGAAATAAACGGGGTTGGGGTCTCCCGCCAGCTTGTGAAGAAAATTTTTGATGCAGACAAAGGGGATGTATTGCAGGAAAGAATTGGCGACAACTATGTCGTTGCTGTTATTGCGGAAGTGAATAAAGAGGGAACCATGGGTGTTGCACAGGCAAGGCCGGGTGTTGAACGGGTATTGCGAAATAAAAAGAAGGCGGAAGCTATAAAAAAGAAAATTGGAAATATTACAACATTGGAAGGTGTTGCCAAGACCATTCAACAGCAACTCCATTTGCGGGATACTATAAAAATAGTATCGTTAGACAGTGTTCGGTTCGCTTCCCAGTCAAGCGCCCCCCTTTCTTTTGAATACAAGGTTTTGGGAGCCTCATTTAACCCCGCCAATAACGGAAAAGTTGTAAACGAGCTATTAGAAAGTCGTTATAATAGTGCATATGTCATCCGGGTAGACAATATAACTGCCACTCCCGTAGAAAATGCCGATATAAATGGTCAACGAAAAAGTCTTGAAATGCGTGGTCGCATGGGCATCCTGTTCAGCAGCCAGTTTGGGGTATATAATCAACAGCAATACGATCCGGCCGGGGTGTTAAAAAAAGCGGCAAAAATAAAAGACAACCGGAGCAAATTTTATTAGTAAGGCAAATAGTAAACCGTCCGAAAATGGGCGGTTTTTTGTTTTGCCAATGTCGTAAACTTTACCCCGGCAGGAGTGTTATTTTTGTAGTTTGATTTAATTATGGCCGAAGAAATTAGTAATAAGGTAGCAGAAAGCGGGTTAATAACACTTGACCTCGCACAGTATTATCCCAAAGAAGAGATCGCTCTGTTTGACATAAAGGATCATTTGTTTATGGGGTTAATATTAAAAGAAAAAGAATTTCGGGATGCGTTGAAAAAGATAGATTGGGAAATATATCGCAATAAACATGTTGCGGTTACCTGTACGGCCGATGCAATTATTCCTGTTTGGGCATATATGCTTGCGGCATCATATCTTCAGCCGGTGGCTAAAGAAATTGTGATGGGGAATGAAAAGGAATTGCATCGCACGGTTTTTCTTAAAAACCTTTCTGCTATCGATATAAAAGAATTTGCCGATAAAAGAATTGTGATAAAAGGCTGTGGAGAAACGCCGATTGGCGATTTTGCCTATATGGAGATCACAAAATTACTTAGACCAGTTGCCAAAACTATAATGTACGGCGAACCCTGTAGCACGGTGCCGATTTATAAAAAACCCACCTGAATCCTCCTGAGAAAAGGACCCCTCATCTGCACAGCCTCATGGTTCAACCACTCTTTATTATACCAGGCATTCAAAAAAGCCGGATCTAAGTAATTGTTTGAATAAATAAAAGCGGTCAAACAGGTCTTTGCTGTGAACAGGCCCCCTTCCCTTAGGGAAGGCCGGGATGGGCTTTAAAACCACCCTCTCTTACGAAAGGCCCAAAGCATCCAAACAGGAATAATAAGCATAAGGGCTACGGCAGTGAAAAAGCCCCAGGGCTGGTGAAAAAAGTTTACGTTTTTATCGAAATTCATTCCGAATATTCCACCAATAACTGTTGCCGGGGCCAGTAAACAAGTTACAATCGCCATCACCTTCATCACCTCATTCATTCTTAGGTTGACATTGTTAATATAAAGATCCTGCAGACTTACCATAATATCGCGGTAGTTTTCGCTGAGATCGTAGGCCTGAATGATATGATCGTAAACATCATTAAAATATTTTGTTGTACGGTCATCCAGCAAATCACTTTCGCTGCGCTGAATACTGCTCAATATATCTCTGACCGGCGCAATATTTCTTTTTAAAACAATAAGTTCTTTACGTAACTGGTTAATTTTTGCGAGGGATCTTGTATTGCTGTTACGGATGACCTCTTCTTCAAGGGACTCGATCCTTTCTCCTAATTTTTCCATGACCAAAAAATAATTATCAACAACAAGATCAAGCATTGTATAACATAAGTAATCGGCGCTGCGTTGACGTATCTTGCTATTAGCCATTCTTAATTTATGGCGTAACTGATCAAACACATCCCTGTCAGCATCTTCCTGGAAACTGATCACAAAATCTTTTCCCAGCGCGATGCTGATCTGTTCCTGTTCAACGGTTTGCTTTTCTGTATTATAATAAAGCATATTCAGCAGGCAGAACATTATTTCATCTACTTCTTCCATTTTTGGCCGCTGATTAATACTAAGGATATCTTCCATCAATAGCGGATGAATCCCAAAATGATTGCAGACTAATTCAAGGTCTGCTTTTCTCAAACCATCAATATTAATCCAGCTGATGCGATCGTTTTGTTTATAAGAAAGAACTTCTGTTACACGGTTAAGTTGTTTTTCTTCTAAGGATTGTGCATCATAATCAAAAACAAATACCGATACCTCCTGAGCCTCTTCCCGCTGGGGAATAATAGTCGGATTAACATTGAGAATTTCTTTAGTTCGTTGTGTTCCGAACAACGAAGGCAATACCAGATAGCGCAGGTATTTATTGCGTCGCAGATCAGGCCTATTCATAACGGAAGTTAGAAAAAGATTGCTGGCTATAAAAGGAATTATTGTTTCAGCGAATTATAATATTCAGTAATACTTACAAAATCATCATCGCTTTTTCCGTTAAGTTTATTATTACTGATGTATTTAAGAAGCTCTTGTTTTTTATCACCCAGGATATCCGCTATATCTTTTAATTTTTTCAGCTCGGAAAAGCGGCTATTGTATAGAATAAAATAACGTGTTGATGTTACAATAGTTTGTTCAACAGTAGCAGAATTATAAGGTTGGTGCTCCTGTATTTTTTTATTGTATTGTTTGAAAACTGAAGCATTTTTGCTTTCCAATAATAATTGGTACCAGCCTTTTGGCAAAGAAGAAGTGTTTATAAAAGCAGAATAAACAAAAGTAAATACACGTTGCTCGGAGGTATCAAACAAAACAGCTTTTTGTATTTCGGATGTCGCGACCATTTCATTTCCTTTTGGATCCTGATAATGAATCTCGTTGTCCAAAAGTTCCAGTTTTAAATAAAGACCGGAATATTGTTTTCCTCCATTCAGTACTAAGTTTCCTTTCATCCACTGGTCATTAAAATAGGGTGAGCCAGCCACCAGTTTGGCAAATTTTGCGAGCAGAAATGGTTCTCCCCCCACCACTATAAAAAAATTAGAGTTCGCAGCATTTACATCATTTTTGTCTACATCAATAGTTCGTTGTGCTAAAGACGAAATTGTAAAAACGCAAAGTATTGCTGCGAGAAAGGACTTCATTTGAAACGACTCGATTGATATACAAGGTAAAAATTTTTATTTATAGAGTTTAAAATAATAAACCCGGCAATAGTTTCATGGTCTATAAGCGCAAATAATAGTTATATGAAAAAATATTTTTTGTTATGATCGTATTGCTTGGTCTTTTCCAAATAAAAGGAAATGCACAATATGTAAGAG
>Ga0184636_1000382_pt1 | contig 10658 bp, 19 predicted proteins | sample PLM3_60_b2_FD_133164 | JGI IMG/M metagenome (GOLD analysis project Ga0184636, IMG submission 133164) | Groundwater sediment microbial communities from an aquifer in East River, Colorado, USA - PLM4_90_b2 | ecosystem: Environmental > Terrestrial > Soil > Riparian zone | place: USA: East River... | reverse complement strand
TATGTATTACCATTTCCGAAATAAATAAATTATTAGAAAATTTAGAAAAAATAAATGATATTAGTATTAATATTATCATACGTTCGCAATGAAAAACATAAATTTAAACTTAGAATTTATACGACAAAAAAGTCGTGAATGCTCAAACCTCGCTGAGACTACAAAAATGAAAATTTTAGAAGAACTTGAATTTATGGAAGAAAGTGAACTCTATGCTGAACGTATATCACTACAAGAACAAGTTGTTAGCGACCCATTCGCAGAAACATTTATCTGGAATAAAACTCTCAGAGGCTCAAAATTTTGGTTTGAAATATATGAACAAATAGATAAACAATAGTAATAAAAGGCAGCCCGCCTGTCAGGGCAAAAACAAAACAAAATGAAAGTAAAATTATCAATTGACAATTTAGTCAAATTTAAGATTGCATGCGAAGCGACCGACGTAAAAGTGATGGAACATCGAAATTTCGGTAAAAAAACCGTTGTAATTGTAAATGTAAAATCAGCTTCTCAACTATACGAATTAGGTCAAGTTGAAAGTACAATTACAGAGGTTGAAATTACTGAAAGCGAGGCGTTGAAAATGCAAAGCGAAGCAATGAAAGAAATTGCTACATCGACAAGCTTAGTAACCACATCTAAAGAACCGGTAAAACCTGAACCGGTAAAAGCTCAGGAAAATGTTAAACATGAAAAAAAGTAAACCATGTCAAAAACTAAAGAAAACACGAACGGTATACCTGCAACAAATAAGCGGGTTGAATTAATCAGTGGTGCTATTTACCACAATTTTGAGGAAAGTCCTATTTTCAAAGGCCGTTACCTTTCAGATTTTCACGGGAAAAATGAAAATGGTGAGGACAAAGTAATAGGTTTCCTATTTGTCAACACCGATGGCGAAGAAATGATAATATCAAATTCTTTTGCTATCGACAAAGCCTTAAACACTGAGGTTGGTGAAAATCTTGCAAAAGATTTAGATAGAGATTTAGAAATTACCTTTCTTGGAAAGTCGACTATCAAAAAGACTGGTAAGCCCTTTAATCGCTTTAAAGTCGTTCTTTGCGAATAATTTTCTTTCAATTTAGATAAAAAGGCAGTATATTTGAGATACTGCTTTTTTTTATCTCTATAATTTCCTGACTATGAAAATAATACACGAAAAAGATAATAGATTGATACGCTTTATTCCTGCAGGAAAATTTATATCTAAATTACGTGGAATATTAAGACAAATTAATTATAGAATAACAGAAATTGAAGATACGTATGTGTTCAGTCAAATTAGATCAAAGAAAAAACATACAACATTTATCCCCACAGAACTAAAAACAAAGCACAATGATATAATGGTTATTTACAAGTTTAAAAAATTACTAAAAAATAGAGAAAACAAAGACCCTGAAAATACCAATAACTACTATTACAGGAATTTCATTTGGTCTCACGAATATCCTAAACTAAAACCAACGACTGAAAACATTATAAAGTATTCTTGTTATCATATTATAGATCACATAGACATGATGATAGAATCAAAAGGCGACAATTATGAACTTGCGCCCTTACACTCATTAATAATAAAATTTATATGAAAACACTAACTTCAAATGATGAAATAGTATGCAAATTTGATATTGATAATGAAACCCTGCATATATACTACATTCACGAAACACTTAAATATGATTTAATTAAAATGCTAAAATCGATATATGAAAACATTAAACAAATTACGTACTCAAGACAACAAATTCTTTGATGAATCATTTTACGTTTTCGATACCGAAACCACACCCTTTGAAATTGGCAAAACTTGCGATTTTATTTTTGGAGTGGTTTACGGTTATGGTTATCAAAAAGTAATTCACTCAAAACAGGAATTTATAGACGAATTCAAAGACCCGCGTTATACAAAGAAAAAAGTATTTGCTCATAATGCTGAATTTGACCTTAATGTTATATATGACAATATTTATGTTATGGATAATAATGCAATTTTTAACGGTAAATTTATTTGCGCCACAAACGGGAATTGTATGTTTGCCGATAGCTTAAATATATTTCCTACATCCGTTAAAGAATTAGGGCGAATAATTGGTAAGCCAAAACTTGAATTATCAAAGGAATTTTGGACAAGTTCAGATGTAACCGAAAACGATATTACCTATTGCACCCGCGATTGTGAAATTGTCTTTGAATCACTTTCAAAAATCTTTGAAATGGTTGGATCAATAAAAATAACATTGGCAGGTTTATCAATGGAACTCTTTAGGCGCAAATATCTAAAGTTTAATATTGACTATGATGAAGAAAAATGTAATTATTTTTTTAATTCCTATTACGGTGGACGAACAGAGGCTTTTTATATAGGCAAATGCAATGCGTATGTATACGATGTAAATTCAATGTATCCAGATGCTATGAAAAAAGCAAGGTTTCCTAACCCTAAATTTTTTAAACAAAAAAAGAATATATTTGCGGATCAATTTATAGAACAGATATTAAACAATGAAAAGTTTGAAGGTATTGCTAATGTTAAGGTATTACACAAAGAAACTTATTTCGGGTTTTTGCCTTATCGAAAAGATGGAAAATTATTATTTCCTGTTGGTGAATTTAGCGGGTGGTACAACTTCCCTGAACTTCGTTTTGCGATTGCACAAAATGTTATATCAATTATTGAAGTTAATGAGTGTTTATATAGTACTTATATTGAATCACCATTTATCGAATATGTAGACGAATTATACCGCTTGCGTTTTGCAACAGGAATAGAATTTGAATCATATCTATATAAGTTATTTTCGAATTCCCTTTACGGAAAGTTTGCGCAAAAAATAACCAGTGAGCAAATTTATTGCGAAAACATTCGAGATAGTTACAATTTAATTGAATCATACAAATCAAAAAATCAATTAGTAAAAATTCATTTATTCAACGAAAACCGTAATGACTGTTTTATAGAAATTTCAAACACAAAAAGCACGTATACGAGTACAACAATTGCGATGTTTTCTTCCTACATTACCAGCGTAGCGCGGGTACACTTATTAAAACTTCTCTTACAATATGAAAAATTCAAACCTCTTTATTGCGATACTGATAGTGCATTTTTTGCGATTGACCCTGAAATACCAAACTCAAAACTACTTGGCGAATTTAAAAAGGAAAATAAGATAGTCACGGAAATTTGCGGACTGAAAAATTATTCGTATATTGCGGATGGAATTACGATAACAAAATTAAAGGGTGTTCCCAAAAAAGCGATCAAAGATGATGACAATATTACATACAGATTCGAGAACCTTATTAAAACTAAGGAATCACTCAGAAGAAATATCGCCCCCGGCACGTATATTGAAAGAGTTAAAGAAATCAAAAGTAAGTATGACAAGCGGAACGTTTCTGCTAGCGGAGACACGACAGCTATTTGTTTATCAAAATGAGCAAATTTGCGACGATGAAATATTAATTGGAACAGTGGTATTTTCTAAAAACTAAAATATGTTTGGATTAAGAAATTTAATAAAACCAGAATTTGCTGTAAACCTTTTACGGAAAGAATTGAGCAAGCAACTTGCTAAAGAAGTAACAAAATTCTCAATACTTTTCAATGCTGAAAAAGACGTGCTAAGTTTCTTTATCGGTAATGAAGAATTTAAAAGCACTGAAAAGCAAATACAAAAAATTATCGCTGAGAAAACAAAAGGTAGTTTAGCGAAAGGCGAAAAATTAGATATTGTAAAAATTGATATTGACAAAGAAATTATTGCATCAGTTTACTATCAATCAGTAAGCGGGAAAAAAGAGTTTAAACAATTTAAATTTTAATAATATGACTAAAAAAGAATTGCGTAAAGCTGTCATTGAGTATTTACAAAATTTGACAGATGAAATAAAATGGAACACTAAAGATTCCACAGCCCGGTTAATGGTTATAGCAAAGGATAACGGCTTTTTAATTGATCCTGAAATGATGGATACATTAGGTTCTACAAATGATGCAGAAGAAATGAATGATATATTAGGTTCTGCAATGGAAACCGAAACGGAAACCGAAACGGAAACCGAAACGGAAACCGAAAACGAACAAAATTTATCTTCTGTACAATCTGATATTCCAAAACCAAAGAAGGAACGTACACAAAAAACGACTTCTAAAAAAGATAATTTGGAAATTGATACTTCGACAAGCTCAGTAACCTCGCAAGAAGAAATAATCGAACCTAAAAAAGACAATACAATTTATTGGATATTAGGCGGATTACTGTTAGCGTATTTGGCCAAAATGTTATACGATAAATCAAAGGCAAATGGAAACGACTAAAGAACCTATTATTCCTATTCAGGAAAATACCGTAAAACCTGAGACAGCAACAGACGGATTAAACGAAGTTAATAAACTTCTTTCAGGGTATACAGAACAATTGGAAGTTGAACCTGAAAAACCTAAAGAAAAAAACGGCAAAAAAAGAGGTTCAAAAAATGTTATTGAAGAACCTAAACCGCAGGTCGAAATAAACTCTGTAATTTCAGGCTCACTTTTGATACTTGTAATTGATTTACTTATCCCTAACTTAATTGTTTTTGCAAATAATAAAATGAGTAAAGATAAAATTAAGGTAAAAGATTTACAGCTAACGGCTAAACAAAGGGAGGAACTTATTCCTTTAGCGGACGAAGCAAGTAAAAAGATAGCTTTAAAAGCTGATCCGCTTACAACCTTTTTAATAGGATTAGTAGGGATTTATGGTATAAATTTAATGGGACTAAAAGCAGGCAAATAACATGAGTAAATGCCATATTTTTGTTGGGGCTACTGATACAGGTAAATCGCATCAAATTAAACAGCTATTAAAAAAAGTTAATAAAGATGCTTTATTTATCTATGATGTCAATAACGAGTACAGGGAGTTTTTCCCTTACCCGTTTGTTGACTTTGACAGGTTTATTGAGGCTGCGACCAGATTAAAAAACGCTGTGTTAGTAGTCGAGGAAGCGACCATATTTTTAAATAATAGAAGTAGCAACGAATTTTTGCGAGAAATATTAGTACGAAAAAAACATACAAACGTGTTTATTATTTTAGTCTTTCATTCAGTGCGTGCAATACCTCGTTATATTTACGAATTATCAAATTATATAACAATTTTCAATACGAATGATTCGCCGGATATGTCAGCAAAGGAACTGAAGGATGAACGCATAGAAAAAATAATGTTAGAAGTAAGAAATAATACCGACAAAAAATTTATACATAAAAAGCCCGACGGTACATTAGTACATTTTTTCAATAAAACATTAAAAATTTATTAAAAATAAAATGTTCCACGTGGAACAATTTGAAAATTTTTTACTATATTTCGTGTGTTAATAAAATGCTTAATTAATGTTTAATTAATACACAAAAATACAATGAAAGAATTAGCAAAAATAGCTATTACCGTTTTGGTGGTGCTTGTCATTTACGACAAATTTATAAAAAAACTCGTGAACCCGAACGGTTACGAAGAAGGTTACGACGAATTCGATAACGAATAATCTTTGTAGTTATGACAAAGGCAGAAGCTGCAATGATGCGTGCATTAGAAACTAATGCAAATGCGTTTGATTCGTTTTTCGATCAAAGCGCCGATGCACCTCCAATGGCAATAACACCAGGTGGTGCTGAACTTACGAAAACAAAGGGTAATCCTACGTTTTCAGCTCAGTTTGATATTAATTTCATCAAACTATACTTTACATTAACAGGTGGTGCATATACCCAAATAGCAGCCGCTGGCCTTAATGCAGGGTTAAAAAATTCATTACCTCATTTCCTTTTTGGTCTTTCTGACTATAAAGCAGGTTTTGCAAAGTTACGCAATTCCTTTCCTGTTGTCGGATGGGCTTACGGACGTCCTGGTATTTATGGTAAAGATTCATTTGATGAGTATGCCTTTGATGCTGCTATTACAGCTAATTTACAGCAAGGCGATATGGTTGTACCTTTTACATCGGCCTTGCCTGGCGCCGGTACTACTTCGTTAGCCCTTTGTATTATACGTTGTACACAGGTTGCATACGGTACACTGCTTGAAAGTCTTGTATCTGACAGGTTCGTAATGAATATGATTAGATACGTTGTTGCTGATTCAACAGCCGCACAGTTAGCGCAATACGCTAACAATATCGGTATGTTCAACCAGAGTTTGTTTGGTAAGTTTGATAGTGACTTCATTTCACCGAATTCATTTAAAAAACCTGAACAACAACAAAGCAATTTAATTGATATACCACTTAAAAAAGGTATCAATAAAGAGGTAGCGCTCGCCTTGTCGTCCAATTACGACGTGGTTGGTTATACATGGAGTACCTTCGTATGGAGTGTGGCTAAACACACTAATTAACAGTCTTTCGTGTTTATATTTTAAAGCCCGTGCCTGTGAGGGTTCGGGCTTTTTTTCATCGACAGGCTCAGAAACCAAAATATAAAAAACAATGCAAAAAAAGAATAATCATTTACAAGGGCAACAGGCTTTAATAGTTGAAATGGCTAAAGGGCTTAAAAGACAAACATCTTTTACCCTAAAAGTAAATAGATATTATACCGATGCAAACGGACAAGTTTTAGATAAAAACACGGTTGCCAATAACCTAAAAGTTTCATTTCCTTTTTACCTGTTTAATAAGTTTGATAAAGAAGGCGGTTATCGTATTGGTAATATCATTTTACCGCCTATTCAAAACACCTTTTATCTTTACTCCTATTGCGTAGGTAGTTCATTCGATTATTTTCAATTCTCAGGACGTAATTCTGTTCGGCACAATTGTCGAAATGGTGATTTAGTATTATTGTTTGCAGATAGCGCGATCGCCTTTAACGTGTTAATTTGGGTTGTAATTTCATCCGATTTTCAAAGTGTAAATTCTTTGATTAATTCAATGCCGTTCCATGATGTTGACATTTTAGAGATTTTATATCGTTGTGATAACATTGATAATTATAATGAAGCAATTCACTTTGTAAAAGAGAATGTAATGGGTGAATATAAAGCAGATCAATTTCAACCTTTATCGTTCAAAACACCTAATACTGTTTTAAACGATTTTATAACCCTCAAAATACCACATAAAATTAGTGAGTTTGCAGGCCTTTATTCTTACTTTCGTTTTGCAACCGATAACATAAGTTTTAACTTTAAAGTAAACATTTAACACTCAAAAAATATGGAATTTATTGAAACACCTAGAAACGTATTTGATTCGGTAACAAATTTTGAAGACTTGGAAACTGTTGCGGATACTTACATTCGAAACGTAAAAATTGATAACGCTGATAAACGAAGGATAGGTGTTATCAAAACAATCCGCGCAATAGCAAAACTGCATCCTCGTAAACGTGCTATGATTATGAAACGTGTACCACGTAAGCACCGACTGTTTATAAAACAGAATGTTGATGCTGTAATCAACGGGTATGAATCGTTTGAAGGGTATAATGGTTATGAAAATCATTGGAAGTTCCTGAAAAAGATAGCTAAAGTAGTTAAGAAAGTTTCTTTAGCCCCTATTAAAGCGACTATCAAAGTAACAAAGGCTGCAACCAAGGCCGGAATAAAGGCTACAAAATTTGTTGCTAAAAAGTCTCTGGCAGTAGCCAAAAAAGTAGGTAAGGTAGTTTTAAAAGCTACTGAAAAAGCCGCTTTATTACCGCTTTTACCGCTCAAACCTGTTATAATTAAGCTTTTAAAGGCTCGTGGTGTTAACACTAGCGGTATGGATATGATTGCTCTAGCTCAGTCCTTTTATACCACAATCGTTAAAGGTGGTAAATCATATGAAGGTTATGAAATGCCTGATATAAATGTGTACGAACACACTAGGGACAATTGGATTATGGCTGTAATACCGCTTGTAACAGCTATTGTTAAATGGGTTGCCGGGATGAAAAAGAAAAAAGCAGCCGGCGAGGAACTTACACCAACAGAAGAAGTTGTCGTGACTGCCGCTGATACTATAATTGAAGAGGCTAATAAAAACCCTGAAATTACCGGTAAAGATGTTGTTTCGCCAGATTCGGAGGTTTCAATCATAGAAAATGCAACAGGCGGAAAATTGAAAATCTCTAATACTATGTTGTATATTGGTATTGCAGTTATTGCAGCAGCTATAATCTACTTTGCAACAAGGAAAAAGTAATATGGTAGAACTGAAAGTCATAAAGAAAACAGGTTTCATAAATATTGCACCTCACGAACCTATTATTATTAGGGATTTTAGGGGTAAAATATTTTACTCAACAGAGGGTTTGCGCATTATACCTGAATTTAATTTACCAATAGGTACTTATTACATTGATTCAGGTAAATTTAAATTGAGGGCAAAACCTGTATTTTTTAAACTTCCTGCAATGCCAAAAATTGAAAGGCGATTTAAGTCACCGGACAATTTTAAAATTTTGTTTGCAAATAATCCTAATAAATGCACAATTAACTGGTTTAAAAAAACAATAACGTTTGACGAATCTTTTAGGGATAAGTTACTACCTGAACTTTATTTCGTTTTATACCATGAATTTGGGCATCATTTATACTTAACTGAAAAATATGCAGATTTGTTTGCAGCCAGGCGAATGTTAATTAAGGGTTATAATCCTTCGCAAATTGTGCGTGCGCCTATTACTTCATTATCAGCTTATCAAGAGAAAAGAAAACAGCATATTTTAAATAAAATAATATTAAATAAATAAGTGTATGGCAGATATGAATATTTATTCAGTGGATGAAATAATAGGTAAAAGCCTTTATTCACTTAAACAGCTAGTAGGTAGGACTTCGCCGGACGACTTATCCATAGTATCAAAGGTTTTTGCACCGTCTGTTATTGTCGGAACTGTTTATTCTTACATAATGGTAGGTAGTGACATGTGGTGGATGTTTTATCCTAATAATAAGTTAACAGAAAAACCGTATTATATCAAGCATGAAAAGGGTGCATTTTCTTTAGAATTTATTAAAGAGCAGGGAGGTAAAACTGTTAAAGAAAAAACAGAGGAAAAAGCACAGGAAAATTTAACAGCTTGGGAAAAGCTTTTATTAAGCTTAAAAACAGGAGCTAATTATTTAATTATTTTTCTTGTTATCGCTATTGTTATTTATGTATTATTAAAAACAGGAATTTTAAATGAAAAGAAGAAATGAAAAAAACTCTGGAATATATAATAATTATAACTTTGATAATTATTATATTTATTACTACATTTAAATTAAAGGGTATGCAGGAATATAAATTAGTAATTAAAAAAGCACTTTCAAAATTTCCAAAGGCAATAGTTGAAAATGCTGAAAGAATTTATAGGCTCGAAACCGCTCATTTTACAAGCGGTCAATTTTTGAGGTCGTTGTCCCCTGGTATGGAGAAAACAAGTAATATTTATCCATACGGCTGGCAGTCCCTTAATATTGCTATATGGAGCAAACAACCTGAATATAAACCTACTGGTTTTGTTGCCGGTAAAGAAAATGGTACTGGAATAACAAAATATTTCCTAAAATTTCCTACTTTTGAAGCGGGTTTCTTTACAATTTGTACTTTTCTTTCTTTGCATAAAAATAATGCAGGAAGGTGGTTTTCTTTAGATAGTAAATTACAGGCAGGTTATAACGCAAAAATTGCTAACATTAAACCAGTTTTGACCAATGAAAATATTGCTTAGAGATGTTGTAATTTCGGTTTCCGGTTTTGTGGGTGTGGAATCTTTTGAATGGTTTAAAAACATTTCAGAAATTTTAAAGTTTTCAGGACAATCAGTGATAGGGACTTTAACGATTGTTTATATAGTGTTAAAAATTAAAAAATTAATAAATGAAAAAACTGATAATATTACTTAGCATTTTATATTGTTCCACGTGGAACATTTTCGGGCAATTTGAAAAAAATTATACGATAGCCGTTACAAAGTCATTCGCTGTTACAACAGGTGTTAACTATGTAGATAAAATTGATACGTTTTTATTTACTAATTGTTCATATCTATCTGTAAATAAAGTAATTAATTCATGTTACGCCCAAATATCAACAGGTTTACTCCCTTCGTCAGCAATTCATTATATTATAACAGATTCACTATCAGTAGTTTATAGGGAATATTCTTTTAACGTGCCTAATTATTTGTATTTGAAATATACATCAGTATCGACAGGCCTAGTCGAATTAAATAATATTTATTATTTAGATAATACGCATAATAAATTGATTTTAAAGACAAGGTTTTTTTATGGAAATGCTGTATATCCTGCTTCGTGCTTAATAAAATATAATATTACATTAATAGGTACGTATAATTAATAATAAAAAATATGAAAAAATATCTTATAATTTTAGCTTGTTTTTTATCTGTTTTTTCAAGTGCTTACAGTCAGTTACCCGTGAGAACAAAAACAGATAGGTTTTGGATTAATGATACGCTGTTTGTAGACTGGTTATTGCTGCATGGTGGTAGTGGAAAAACTTATTACGCTAATCATGGTATGTATTTAGACGGTGATACTTTTAAATTTGATTATAATATTGAAGGTTCTAATTCACCAACAATTATGGGTGTATCGTATAGAGGAACAGAAAATACATCGGTAGGAATAAATATATATAACGATCCTGTCAATGATAAT
>Ga0184636_1000381_pt1 | contig 10675 bp, 11 predicted proteins | sample PLM3_60_b2_FD_133164 | JGI IMG/M metagenome (GOLD analysis project Ga0184636, IMG submission 133164) | Groundwater sediment microbial communities from an aquifer in East River, Colorado, USA - PLM4_90_b2 | ecosystem: Environmental > Terrestrial > Soil > Riparian zone | place: USA: East River... | reverse complement strand
TCTCATCGTGGCTTTAGTACTTTCGCTTGTCTCGGGTCTCTTCTCGGGGTTAATTATGGTGCTGTTCTCGTTAATCGGCGTGATTGTCGGCCTTTTGCTCGCCGGTGCTTATGCCGATGCTTTAGCGAGTAAATTGACATTTTTAGATGCTAATGGGGCCTATTTATTAGCATTTTTCATTATTCTAATAGGCACTATTCTCGTCGCCACCATAATAGGCGCTCTCATCAGGATGCTATTCAGAAACACGCCGCTTGGAGTGCTGGATATGATAGGCGGCGCTATTTTGGGATTATTATGGGGTGCCATCGTTATTGGGGCAATACTGGCGGTGTATTTAAAATATGTCGGCCAACCCGACATCATCACTTCCTCATGGATGGCTGCCTTCCTGGTAGATAAATTCGGTATTGTCCTTGGGTTACTGCCGTCACAGTTTGACACGATAAAGAGTTATTTCTAGTTAATTGGGAGAAAAGACCAGAGGTATCTCATCCTGGTTTGATGAGACTGATATAGAAACGGCAATAGCGGGGTCAGGCACATGAGCCGCCCCGCTATTGTTTTGATACTTTATAGCAGAACTTATTATTTCTTGGGATGAGCCGGATCGGGTTGGGGGGCATCAACCGGGCAAATCTCCGCGCACTTCGGTGAATCGTGAAATCCCTGGCACTCCACGCACTTCGCCGGGTCGATGACATAAGCAGTCTCTCCCTCGCTAATAGCGTGCACGGGGCATTCTGGTTCGCAGGCTCCGCAGCTGATGCACTCGTCCGTAATTTTATACGCCATGTCTTTCCTCCTGAATTTATGCTTGAAAATATCAAACAGGAAAATATCCTGCAGATTTCACTTCTGGCCGATACACTTTTTCTTTAAGGCTGCGGCAACATGTTTAGGGACAAGCTTGGAGATGTCCCCTCCCAGGCTGGCGACTTCTTTTATCAGGCTGGCGCTGAGGAACTGGTATTCCTGGCTGGCCATGAAGCAAACTGTTTCCAGTCCCGGCGAAAGCATCTGGTTCATCATCGCCATTTCGAATTCCCACTCAAAATCGCCAATCATTCTTAATCCGCGCACCAGCACCTGGGCTTTTATATCTCTGGCGAACTCCACGGTGATGTTGGAATAGGGTATCACCTCAACCTTGCGCAGATGAGCGACGGCTTTTGTAGCCATATCTACTCGTTCCTGGACGGGAAACAAGAGGTTTTTATCCGGCGTGGCAAAGATGCCAATGACGGTTTTATCAAAGAGCTTGGAAGCTCTGGTAGCGATATCAATATGCCCGTTAGTTATCGGGTCGAAGCTGCCGGGGTAAAGCGCAATAATCAAAAAGACGCCTCCTTTTGAAATATGGAAATAGAACTGTCGCCGTGGCGGGTTTCTTTAACGAGGTTAAATGTGCCGTAACTCTGGTTTAGCGGCAGGCGAGACGAATGGGTCACCACCAGTGTCGTTTTTGAGCCGACCAGCCTGGAGGTTGCCAGCCGCGTGATAATATCGCCGGTTGAGGGATTTGCGTAGGGCGGGTCCATCAGTATAATATTATACTCCTTATCAAGAAAACCGAGAGCTTTTTCTACGCTGCAGCAATACACGTTGCTTTGGGTCGTTAGCTTGGTAGCTGCCAGATTTTCTTTAATTATAACACAACACTTACGCTCGTTTTCAACAAAGTCCGCCCATCCCGCCCCGCGGCTGAGTGCCTCGATGCCCAGGGCGCCGCTGCCGGCGAACAGGTCTAGCACCAAAGACCAGTCGTCAACCTTGTTTTCCAGGATAGAAAAGATAGCCCCGCGCACGAGGTCGGTGACCGGACGGGTTTTAGTGCCTGTGGGGAATTTGAGATGGTGCCCTTTTAGTTTGCCTGTAATAACTCGCATATTACGGTAATGAAATTACCATTAAATAGGATAGATAGTGTAACTGCGTTTGTCAAACAATAAGAAGGCTGCGGGAATCATTAACTCCTCTCCCGCAGCCTTTCTTGCCTTGCTTATTGTATTCGCAGCTAAGATTAAATAAAGTGTCGTTGTTTAGTCTGTTCCGTCGGATACTGGTTTTGCGGGCTGCCTATTTTCCGGTGGCTGTTAAGCGGGCGCCGCAGGAACGAGGGCATATCCAGTTCTTCCTCGGTTTTCATATTCTTGAGTATCTTGGTTAGCTCTTCGTCCTCGCGGTTGCTTCTGCCCATGCCCATCTTGGCTTTAAAGCCGGTGGCGATAAGGGTAATGCTGACCTCCTGTTCCATTGAGGGGTCGTTAGCCACACCGAAGATGATATTGGCATCCGGGTCTACGGCCGCTCTAATGATGTCGGCAGCTTGGTTGACCTCGAACAGGGACAGGTTGTTGCCGCCGACGACGTTGAATAATACGCCTTTGGAGCCTTCAATGGATACCTCGAGCAGCGGGCTGGCCAGCGCTTCTTTGGCCGCGTCAATAGCGCGGTTTTGGCCGGTGCCTCTACCGATGGACATCCAGGCGGGACCGGCGTCTTTCATAATAGACTTGACGTCGGCAAAGTCCAGGTTAATCATGCCGGGCGTAGTAATGACCTCGGCTATCGCCTGGACGCCGTGGCGCAGGACATCGTCCGCCAGTTTAAAGGCGCTGTCAACTCCGGTCTTTTGGTCGCAGAGGGCTAACAGTCGGTCGTTAGGGATGATAATGAGTGTATCGACCTTGTCGATCAGATTTTGAATACCCTCTTCGGCTGTTTCCATGCGGTGCACGCCTTCAAAATCGAATGGCTTGGTGACTACCGCAATGGTCAGCGCGCCGCTGGCTTTGGCAATCTCGGCGACTACCGGGATTGAGCCGGTGCCGGTGCCGCCGCCCATGCCGGCTGTAACGAACACCATGTCCGCTCCGCTGACGATTTCCCGCAATTCCTCGCGGGTTTCCTCGGCAGCTTTCGCACCGATATGATGGTCACCGCCTGCCCCTAAGCCTCGCGTTAGCTTCGGGCCGAGCTGGACGCACATCGGCGCTTCGCATACCGCCAGCGCCTGGGCATCGGTGTTCATGGCGATGAACTCGACGCCCTGGATGTTTTCTCTCACCATCCTCGTGATGGCATTGCTGCCGCCTCCGCCCAAACCGACTACTTTAATCTTAGCTGGATTAGCTACAAAACTTGTTCTGGCCATGTCTTCCTCCTTTTAGGAAGTTTCCTATAGTCTCGACACTTTACGAACCAAATAATTTCTTAAGTTGAGCTGCTAGCTTAAAGACATTCCCCGGGAACCCGCCGCCTCTAATGTGACCCTTATTCTGGAATTTGTTGCCCCAGAGCAGGAGTCCGACGCTAGTAGCATAGGCGGGGTCCTGAAGCATATCGCCGATGCCGTATGTATTGGTAGGAACGCCTATTCTAACTGGCATATTCAAGTGTTCTCTCCCTAGCGCAGCCAGACCGGAGAGATTAGCGCTGCCGCCGGTAAGCACTAAACCGGACGGCACAAGTTCTTCGTAATTTGAGTTCGGCATTTCCAGGACGATTAGCTTTAAGATTTCCTCGACTCTGGCTTTGATGATTTCACATAGGTCCTGGTAAGAAACGCCGTGTCCGTCTTGAGAGATAGCCGGAGCGGTATCGCCCTTCTTCTTGTTATCGTACACCGGCATGACGCTGCCGTATTTCTTCTTCATTTCCTCGGCGATTTCAAACGGCAAGCCCAGGCCGATGGCCACATCGCGAGTTAGCTGATAGCCAGCCACCGGTAGAATCGAGGTGTGCCAGATGCTGCCGTCTCTGAAGATAGCCACGTCCGTGGTGCCGCCGCCGATATCCGCCATGATAACGCCTACCTGTCTTTCGTCTTCGGAAAGAACGGCTTCGCTGCTGGCCAGGGGTTCCAGGACGAGGTTTTCAATATCTATCCCCAGGCTGCGGATGCACTTTACCAGATTCTGGATAGAGGTCACTGCTGTGGTTATGACATGAGTTTCAACATCCAGGCGGAATCCGTGCATGCCAACGGGATTTTTCACGCCTGCCTGGCCATCCACTGAATAGGTGCGGGGGATTACATGAAGCAGCTTTCTATCGGAAGGGATTTTTACCATCTGGGCAGAGGTGAGTACGCGTCTAAGGTCGCCCGGATGGACCACTTTGTCGCCGCGGGTTATGGCGACTACTCCGTGGTTATTGTTCGAGGCCACATGCCGCCCCGTCACGCCGACATAGGCTGTATCCACTTTAAAATTGCTGGTCTGTTCCGCCTTTTTCACCGATTCGCGAATAGAATCTCTGGCTTCATGGATATTTACTACCAGACCTTTATGTAGTCCTCTAGAAGGGGCGATGCCAACGCCGACAACACGGGGCACCCCATCAACGATATCTGCCATGATGGTGCAAATCTTGGTAGTTCCGACATCAATAGAAGTTATAATATTGCTTTTTTTCATGTTCCCTCCTCAATATACTGGACTGGATTTGGTTCTCTTAGTATCCAGTTACTAATATTAACGTTTACGTCCCCCTTAAGATTTTTAGGCTGCCAGGATGAAAACCTTGGATTTTTGTAAAATAGCCGGCCGGAGCCAGCTATTGGACTTGGCTATAGTTATAAACTTGTGGTCTTTGGTGGTTGAGTAGCTATCGCTTTGCGATATGATGCATTCGACAGCTCTTAACTTGGCGCTGCGGCTGCGGGGATTATTCTTTAGCTCGGTTTCGGTGGGCGTAATAACCTTCCGGTTAAGCAGCTTTAAACGAGGCGTGTGACCACAGATACATACCGGCGTTCTCGGCGGGCAGATGCAGCCCCGGGCTTCCTGCTGCATGAACTGTTTCACAATCCGGTCTTCTAGCGAGTGATATGATATCACCACGAGCCTGCCGCCATAGCCGAGCAGTTCGATAGACTGTTTTAACACAGATTCCAGATACTCCAGCTCGTGATTGACGGCGATGCGCAGAGCCTGGAAGGTTTTGGTGGCCGGATGAATCTTGCCGTGGCGGCCGATGGTCTTTTCAATTAGTTCCGCCAGTTGCAGCGTCGAGTTTATCGGGCGTTCTTTAATAATACTCCGGGCGATGCGGTAGCTCTGGCTTTCTTCGCCGTAGGCTCGGATTATCTGGGCAAGCTTAGTCTCGGAGCTGGTATTCACAATATCGGCAGCGCTAACCTTTTGACTTGGGCTGAATCTCATGTCCAGCGGCGCGTCGTGCTGGAAGCTGAAACCGCGGCCGTCACTATTTAGCTGTAGCGATGAAAGACCCAGGTCGAGCAGAACGCCGTGCACCGGATAAAACTTATGTTCAAAGCAAATCATCTTCAGATTTACGAAGTTGTCGTTCACTAATAAAGCGGACTCTTTAAAGCCCTGAAGCCGCTCTCGGGCGGCTTCCAGCGCAGACGGGTTAGCATCAATACCAAGCAATTGACCGCCGGGTGAACTCTGTTCCAGAATAGCGGCAGCATGTCCCCCGCCGCCGAGCGTGCAGTCTACGTAACGACCGCCCGGCTCGATAGCCAGTGCTTTAAGCGATTCCTGCAGCAGCACCGGTTTATGGCTTGAGGTTGACCTATTTTTCATTGTGCTCCAGGCTCTCTATAATTTGCCAGGCTTGCTCCTGGCTGATTGTCTTTTCTTCATCCCAAAGCGCTTTATTCCAGATTTCCAGGTAGGTATTGATGCCGACGACTACTGCGTCGTCGATAATCTGCGCATGGTCGCGAAGCGGGGCGGGGATAGCGACGCGTCCCTGGCTGTCAACTATCGTGTTGAAAGCAGTGGCGAATATCGCCCGGTTTAGCCGTCTCATCTTACTGCGTGCCAGCGGGTTGCTGGTGAGTGAATCGGAAAGCTTTTTCCACTCCGCCACCGTATAGGCAGTGATGCAGTTTTCGGCGCTGGATGTCAGGACTACACCGTCTTTAAAGACGCTACGGAATTTAGGCGGGATAGGTAGCCTGCCTTTTTCATCCAGTTTATAATCAAATTCCCCGTAAAACATACTTTTTAACTACTTCTTACCATATCTTACCACTATTCACCACGATTTACCATTTTAAACACAATAATACCCATTTGTCAAGTCTGACCTACCTATAATTAGGTATTTATGTTAAACATATAGTGTTCGTAGTGGGGAAAAGCTGAATCCACGTACAAAAAGGGGGGTTTTTGAATATAAAGAAACCAGTTTGAAAAAAGAATAAACAGGCAGTACTAAATAGCTATTTCGCCATCGCCTTTTGTTTTAGTTCTTTTGGCATACGCTCGATAGCATAGCGGAGGGCGGTTCGGGGCATTATCTTTTTGTTTTTCATGACGTAGCCGAGTATCTCGTCCTGATGCTTTATACTGGCTTCTTTTAACATCCAGCCGTATCCCTTTTGTACCAGGTCGTCGCTATCGGTTAACAAAGTATCGGCTATTTCCAGGATATCTTTAAGGAATTTGCCCTGCTTGGCCGGGATTATCAGCGTCACCGCGGCGGCGCGGCGCAGCCAGCGGCTGGGCGATTTTACCCACTGTTTCAGGTTTTGCAGGTATTGAGGATAATTATCAACCAGCGCCCCAACGCTATGGTTGCAGAACGTGTCAACCTTAGCCCAGTTGTTGATGTATTTTTTAAGCCACTCTTCAAAGATGAAAAAGTCTTCCGGTTCATAAAGGAGATGAAGCCGATATGTCCATTCGCAGGCTATCATGGCTTCTTCGTTATAGTTTGACTTAAATAGCTCTTCACACAAGCGGAATATTTCTTTTTTGCCTAGCGCCTTTACCTGCGGGTAGTATTTAACCGCTATTTTGGTTGCCTTAGGGTTACTGACGCCGTAAAAGATGACATCTTCTTTGAAGTAGTGTTTATAGTTGTTCCTGGTTTTTTCGTCGGCTTGCTGTTCCAGTTCCCGGCGGATGGCGGCGATAATTTCAGTGGTCATTGGTCCTATTATAACATTTATCGCCCCCCGACCCCTTTCGTCACCAGACGTATTTATGGTAAAATAAGATTTGTCTTGTGAAAGAAACGATGATGAACATTGGTATTCTAACTGTCAGCGATAAAGGCTCAAAGGGGCAGCGTCAGGATAAAAGCGGCGAGGCCATCAGCGACGCTATGGCGTCCGTCGGCAAGGTTATCAAGTATGAAATTGTTCCTGACGAAAAGGACGTTATCGCCGCCGCTTTAAAGAATTGGGCAGAAAGCGGCAAGATAGACGTTATTCTAACCACCGGCGGGACGGGCTTGAGCAAAAGGGATGTCACCCCGGAAGCTACCTTGTCAATTATCGATAGGGAAGTGCCCGGTATCGCCGAGGCAATGAGAGCCAAAGCGTTGGATAAAACTCCTACGGCGATGTTAAGCCGGGCAATTGCCGGCCAGCGGGCTAATTGCCTTATCGTTAATCTGCCGGGCAGTACTAAAGCGGTACAGGAATGTCTGGACGTGATATTGGCGGCTCTGCCGCATGCTGTGGAAATTATTAAGGGAGAAGTAACGGAACATTCTGTGCCAGCCGGGACTAAATAAAATGCGTATTGATATTTTAACGCTCTTCCCGCAATTGTTCGAAGCCCCCTTCGGCTTCGGCATTTTTAAGCGGGCGATTGATAACGGGCTGGTGCAAATCAACATTATGAATATCCGCGACTATACCCATGATAAACACCACACTGCTGACGATTCTCCTTACGGCGGCGGCGCCGGCATGGTCATGAAGCCGGAACCTATCTTCGAGGCGGTGGAAGATATTAAGGAAAAACTTGAAGATAAGGGCAAAGGCCTGCCGGTTATTTTACTCACGCCCCAGGGCAGGCTGTTATCGCATAAAATCGCCCAGGAACTGACGCAGCACCCGCACATCGTTTTAATCTGCGGTCATTATGAGGGCGTTGACGAACGTGTTGTCGAGCATCTGGCGACCGATACTATCAGCATCGGCGATTACGTTTTAACCGGCGGTGAGCTGCCGGCGATGGTGGTGGCGGATGCCGTTTTACGATTAATACCGGGCGTGCTCGGCTCGGAAGAATCGCCCCTAGATGATTCGCATGCCACCGGTCTGCTAGAATATCCACAGTACACCCGTCCGGCGGATTTCCGCGGTTGGGAGGTTCCGGAGATTTTACTTTCCGGTAATCACGCCCAGATTGCCAAGTGGCGGCGGGAACAGATAATCAAGCGGACATTGGAAAAACGTCCCGAGCTATTGGATAAAGCCGACCTCGGCCAGGAAGATAAGCGCCTCGTTAAGCGCATGATGCATACCGAGAAAAAAGATTAACATAGATAGGGAGTCTTAACATGGATGTTTCGAAACTGCTTGAAGTAAAAAAGAAGAAGATGCCTGATATCCAGTCCGGCGATACCGTGCGGGTCGGCACGAAAATCGTCGAGGGTGATAAGGAAAGGATTCAGATTTTCCAGGGCGTGGTCATCAAAATCAATCGCGGCGGTCACGGCGCCAGCTATACCGTCCGGCATGTCGCCTTCGGTATCGGCGTCGAGCGTACCTTCCCGATGAGCTCGCCGCTGGTGGAAAAAATAACTATTGTGCGGCAGGGTAAAGTCCGCCGGTCGCGCCTTTATTATTTACGCAATCTTAGCGGCAAGGAAGCTCGCCGCAAGATTAAACGCGTCGAGAGAAGAATCAGAGAACAGGTAGGCGATGAACTCCTTCAGGAGCAGCCCGAGGAAGTAATCGAACCTATCATGGATGAAGCGGCGGTTGCCGCGGCGGCCGAAAAAGCAGCGGCAGAAAAAGCGGCCGAAGCTAAAGCGCCGGAAGCGGCCAAAGAAGAAAAGAAAGAAGAAACCAAGAAAACCAAGGCAGCAGAACCTGTCGCTGAGAAAAAAGAAGAGTCGCCTAAAGCCGAAAAAGCTGCCGAACCGCCTAAAGACGAGAAAAAAGAAGAACCGAAAGCTTAAGGTTTATTTATAGCTGGGTCAGCCCTGAATATCCTCTCTGGAGTCTGGGATGAGATATGCCGAGGTAAGTGTTAATTCGCCGGTTGCCCAGCGCCGGACTTTTAGCTATAGTATCCCCGATGGATTAGACATTCGCGCTGGTCAGGCGGTGCTGGTGCCTTTCGGCGAGAAGGTCCTCCAGGGCGTCGTACTGGAAATTACGGCCGTCCCCGCTGTCGAAGATACCCGCGAAATTCTCGGCATTATCGAAGTAGTGCCGCTTCTATCGCCCCACCAGATTTCCCTTGCCCGCTGGATAAGCGATTATTACCTCGCGCCGCTTTTCAGCGTCGTGGCTCTTATGCTACCGCCCTCCTTTGAACGGAAAGCCCTGACTTTTGTTCAAGCGGCTCGTCCCGATATAGACGTTGCCGCGCTTGAGGGTGAACAGCAAAAAATACTTGAAATGGTTTTAGCCAAAGGCAGGGTTGAACTAAAAGTAATCGAAAAAGCGCTCGGTAAAAAGAAAGCCGCCGCTGTTGTTTCCCAAATGGTTCGACAGGGATTACTTAATCGGAGTTATGAGTTAGCGCCAGTCAGGGTCAAACCAAAAAGCGAACTCTATATTAGTCTGGTGCCAAACAAAGATATACCCGCCAAACTTTCGCCTAAGCAGAAAAAACTGTATGATTTTCTGAAAAAAAAGCCTAATGTTTTACCCTGGCAAGAAGTCAGGCGGCAGGCAGGAACAGATAAAGCCGCGGCTAACGCTTTAGACCGACTGGGACTGATAACCTGGCAGACGAAAGAAGTTCGGCGGTCGCCGTTATCTTCCTACGACATCAATCTTTCTTTACCCCTTGACCTCACCCCCGACCAGCAGACTGCTTTTATGTCCATCAAGACAGCATTAGAAAAAACAGAAACATCGTCGCAGGTTTTTTTACTCCACGGGATTACGGGCAGCGGCAAGACCGAGATTTACTTACAAGCACTTGCAGAAGCGCTAAAGCAGGGTAAGAAGGGTATCGTGCTGGTGCCGGAAATCTCACTGACGCCCCAGACCATTGAGCGCTTTGCCTCCCGTTTCCCTGGACGCGTCGGCGTATTGCACAGTCGACTTTCTTCCGGCGAGCAGTTCGACGAATGGCGACGTATTCAGAACGGCGAGTGCGATGTTGTCATCGGCTCGCGCAGCGCCCTCTTTGCCCCCCAGCCCAACCTCGGATTAATCATTATTGATGAAGAACATGAGTGGACTTACAAACAGGACAGTCCGCCGCATTACCACGCGCGTCACGCCGCGATTAAGCTGGCGGAATTAACCGGCGCCGTGGTCGTCCTTGGCAGCGCCACACCGGATGTCGAATCTTATTTTAAAGCGAAAAACGGCGTATATAAATTACTTGAGTTGCCGCTGCGCGTTACCCCCGGAGCAACCCTGCCGCAGGTAGAAGTCGTGGATATGCGGGAAGAACTTAAGGCGGGCAACCGCGGCATGTTCAGTCGGTCGTTAGAGCAGGCTATCAACAAGGCTATCGCCGCCGATGAGCAGGTGATACTCTTTTTGAATCGGCGGGGTGGGTCATACTATATCCAGTGCCGACGGTGCGGTTATGTGCTGCGCTGCCGTCGCTGTGACGTGCCTTTATCTCACCACATAAACGACGATGTGTTAACCTGCCACCAATGTAACTCCAAAATGCCGGTGCCGTCTGCCTGCCCTAACTGCGGCAACCGTCAGTTAAAATTCCTGGGCGCCGGCACTCAAAAGTTAGAACAGGAAGTCAAACTCACC
>Ga0184636_1000380_pt1 | contig 10676 bp, 9 predicted proteins | sample PLM3_60_b2_FD_133164 | JGI IMG/M metagenome (GOLD analysis project Ga0184636, IMG submission 133164) | Groundwater sediment microbial communities from an aquifer in East River, Colorado, USA - PLM4_90_b2 | ecosystem: Environmental > Terrestrial > Soil > Riparian zone | place: USA: East River... | reverse complement strand
ATTTAAAAAAGCCCCCCTCCCCTTTTCAGAATGAAAGAGCTCTCCTTTTAAGGGGTCGAGGGTAACCCCTAAGATTATTTCACCTTTATATTCGAGTGCTATAGAGGTAGAAAAGACAGGATAGCCATGGATATAATTTGTGGTACCATCAAGGGGATCTATTATCCAGCGGAATGCTTCTTTACCACACTCTTTCAGGGACTCTTCTGCCAAAAAGAGGTGATCAGGAAAATTTTCCTTTATTGTATCAATGATAACTTTTTCTGATTTTTTATCAACAGATGTAACAAAGTCTGATGCCCTCTTAAGACTAATATCTTTCTTTGAAATCTTGCCAAGGTTGTCAAGAATAACCTCCCCTGCAAGCCTCGCAGCTTTTACAGCAGTATCAAGGAATTTTTTCCTTTCTTCTCTGGGCACAACCCTTTATATCCTTACAAATTAACTTTCAGACCTTTATCTTGGAGATATTCCTTGACCTGCCTGATGCTCAGGATGCGATAGTGAAAAACAGAAGCCGCCAGCAAAATCTGTGCACCTCCCTTAACAACAGCCTCATAAAAATGCTCAAGCTTTCCTGCTCCACCAGAGGCAACGACTGGCAGAGTTACAGCATCTGAAATAGCCCTTGTAAATTCCAGATCATACCCTGCCTGGGTTCCATCACCATCCATGCTTGTTGGCAGGATCACACCAGCGCCAAGATCCTGACACTGCCTTGCCCAGGCTATAGCATCTTTTCCTACAGGTTTGGTACCACCGGAAACAACCAGCTCAAATCCTGAAGGCATCTCTTTGTTCCTTTGGCCGTCAATAGCAATGGTGATTCTTTCTGAACCGAATGTCTTTGCTGCCTGTCTGACAAGATCAGGGTTTTTGACAGCAGCACTGTTCATGGAAACTCTATCAGCACCTGCTTTTAAGACTAATTCTATGTCTTCTAAAGCAGAAATACCACCACCAACTGTTAGAGGGATTCCTATGACAGATGAGACATTCTTAACCCATTCCAGCCTTGTCTTTCGGTTTTCTACTGTTGCTGCTATATCCAGCATAGCAAGCTCATCAGCTCCTTCCTTTTGATATAAGGCTGCATTTTCCACAGGGTCACCTGCATCCTTAATATTTACAAAATGTATACCTTTCACAACCCTACCCTCTTTCATATCAAGACATGGCATGATCTTTATGATGCTCATAGCATCTCCTTTCTTTAGCCAAGATATCGCTTTTAAAATTTACTCCATTAGGACATCGAAGAGCATTTCAGACTTCATTATTTTATATCCGCATGGTAACTCTGGAGAGACTTGACACCGCCATGCTCCTTCCTGTAAGCGGCAATACCTTTGACTGCAGCACTCGCTGCAGCTAATGTAGTAATATACGGTACCTTGTATTTGATAGCAGCCTTGCGGATGTATGAATCGTCATATTTCCCCAGCTTACCGCTTGGTGTATTAATGACCAATTTAATCTCTCCGTTTTTAATAGCATCAACAATATTGGGACGACCTTCATGCATTTTAAGAATGTATTCTGCTTCGATACCATGTTCAGCAAGAAACCTGCAGGTACCCTCAGTTGCCCTTATTTTAAATCCCAGTTTCTTAAACTGCTTGGCTATTTCAGGAACAGCCTTTCTATCTTTATCAAAAACAGTGATCAGGACAGTGCCTTCAAGGGGAAGACGTAGTCCTGTAGCTTCCTCAGCTTTGAAATAGGCAAGGCCAAAGGAATCAGCCATCCCGAGCACCTCTCCTGTTGATCGCATTTCTGGCCCAAGGATTGGGTCTACTTCAGGGAACATATTAAAGGGGAATACTGCTTCTTTTACCCCAAAGTGCGGGACCTTTTTCCCCTTGAGACCAAGGTCAGAAAGCCTCTTGCCAAGCATGATCTGTGTTGCAAGGCGTGCCATGGGAATATTGCAGACCTTTGAAACCAGTGGCACGGTTCTGGAAGCACGGGGATTAGCCTCAAGGACATAAACGGTATCATTTGCGATTGCATACTGAATATTCATCAAACCAACTACATTCAGTTCTATTGCGATTTTTTTCGTATACTCATAAATCTTATTGATGTGTTTTCGCGGAATACTTACAGGAGGTATGACGCATGCAGAATCGCCAGAGTGTATCCCTGCAAGCTCGATATGCTCCATCACCGCAGGCACAAAGGCATCAGTGCCATCGGCAATTGCATCTGCTTCAGCTTCGATTGCATTTTCTAAAAACTTATCTATCAGGATAGGTCTTTCAGGCGAAACATCCACAGCAGCAGCAACATAATGGCCGAGCATCTCCTCATCATGTACCACCTCCATTGCACGTCCACCAAGGACATAAGAAGGTCGCACCATGAGTGGATAGCCTATTTTCTCTGCGATGACAAGAGCTTCCCTAAGATTGCTGGCCATTCCAGATTCAGGATGCGGTATACCAAACTTTCTCATCATCTTTCTGAATCTGTCACGGTCTTCAGCAAGGTCGATTGTCTCCGGAGTTGTTCCAAGAATCTTCACGCCTGCCCCTGCCAGTTCACTGGCAATATTGAGCGGAGTCTGTCCTCCAAATTGAACGATAATGCCTTCAGGTTTTTCTTTCTGGTAGATGCTTAAAACATCTTCAATGGTAAGTGGTTCAAAGTAAAGTTTATCAGAGGTATCATAATCTGTTGAGACTGTCTCAGGATTACAATTGACCATAATCGACTCATATCCCTCATCGCGCAATGCAAAAGCAGCATGCACGCAGCAGTAATCAAACTCAATTCCCTGACCAATGCGGTTTGGTCCACCGCCAAGCACCATCACTTTACGCCTATTGCTCACCTGAACTTTATCAGGCGCATTATACGTTGAGTAATAATAAGCGGCATTCTCCACACCGCTGACCGGCACAGGGTGCCAACCCTGTACGATACCCAGTGCAGTTCGCCGTTGCCTGATTTCTTTTTCAGGAATACGAAGGAGCATAGAAAGGTATCTATCTGCAAATCCATCCTTTTTGGCCTTAATCAAAAGTTCGTCAGGTAACTCCTTTCCCTTGTATTGAAGTATTTTTTCTTCCAGTTCCATGAGTTCCTTCATCTGTTCGATAAACCAGGGTTTGAGGTATGTTTTTTCATAAAGATCCTGAATGTTGGCGCCCTTCCGCAGTGCTTCATACATGATAAACTGACGCTCGCTTGAAGGTTCACTTAAAATATCCATCAACTCCTTCAGTGACTTTTTATTGAAATCTCTTGCAAAGCCAAGCCCATAACGCCCGATCTCAAGTGAACGAATTGATTTTTGCAGTGCCTCTTTATATGTTTTTCCAATGCTCATGACCTCACCAACAGAGCGCATCTGGGTTCCCAGCTTGTCTTCAACTCCCTGGAACTTTTCAAATGCCCAGCGTGCAAACTTGACTACCACATAGTCCCCTGAAGGTGTATACTTTTCGAGTGTACCTTCTCTCCAGTAAGGTATCTCATCAAGGGTCATACCGCCAGCCAGTTTTGCAGAAACAAGTGCGATGGGGAAGCCTGTTGCCTTCGACGCAAGAGCAGAAGAACGTGAAGTTCTTGGATTAATCTCAATAGCTACCACCCGTCCTGTTTTGGGATTGTGGGCAAACTGTATGTTTGTGCCACCGATTACTTTAATAGCCTCAACAATTCTATATGAATATTCTTGAAGGCGCTTCTGGAGCTCGCTATCAATGGTGAGCATTGGTGCAGTACAGTAAGAATCACCTGTGTGTATACCCATAGCATCAACATTTTCGATGAAACAAACAGTAATCATCTGGTTTTTAGCATCTCGAACAACTTCGAGTTCAAGTTCTTCCCATCCCAGCACTGATTCCTCGACCAATATCTGACCTACCATACTTGCAGAAAGACCTCGGCTCGCAACTGTCCGCAACTCCTCCATATTGTAAACCAGCCCTCCCCCTGTTCCACCCAGTGTATAGGCTGGACGGATAACTACCGGAAATCCGAGTTCGTTAGCAATCTCTTCTGCCTCTTTCACGCTGAACGCTGGCTTACTTTTTGGCATTTCTATTCCCAGCATATTCATGGTTTTTTTAAATGCAATACGATCTTCTCCGCGCTCGATAGCATCCACTTCAACACCTATGACCTTTACACCATATTTTTCCAGTACTCCTGTGCGTGCAAGCTGTAAAGACAGGTTCAAACCAGTCTGACCGCCCAAGTTAGGCAGGAGGGCATCAGGTCTTTCCTTTTTAATAATTTCTGTCATGGCATCGAGGGTAAGCGGTTCGATATATGTAACATCTGCCATTCCAGGGTCTGTCATAATGGTTGCTGGATTGGAATTGACAAGCACTATTTCATAACTAAGACTCCTGAGAGCCTTGCACGCCTGGGTACCAGAATAGTCAAACTCACATGCCTGCCCTATCACGATCGGTCCTGAACCAATTATCATTACCTTCTTTATATCATCACGCCTTGGCATATTTACCCTCACTTAATAATATTTAGCATCACTAATTTTGAGGCAGGTCGTAGAATTATACCCTAAGTTAAATTATATTTCGAGAAAAGAACTAAAAACCCACTCAAAGTAAGGGTCATTAAGCAATCAATGGAAAAGATATGATATAATTTTTTATCTTTTGGGGAGTCGTCCAGTGGCAGGACGGCAGACTCTGGATCTGCTTACAGGGGTTCGAATCCTCTCTCCCCAGCCAACAGCGATATACGTAATCCGTGATGAGTGATGAGTGAAGATCTTACCCGTTACGCATAACGCATTACACATTACTGATAGAATGGTCCCATCGTCTAGAGGCCTAGGACGTGGCCCTCTCAAGGCTAAAACACGGGTTCGAATCCCGTTGGGACCGCCAAGGGCGAAAATGGATTAATGATAGTGTTATGAAAACACGGCCCGCCAGAGGCGGTTAAAGCTTCGCCCTAACGGGCTTGTGCGCCTCAGGCGCATTCGAATCCCGTTGGGACCGCCAATAAAATCAAGGGTTTAAAGAGGTTGCGACTGTTGCTTCTTCTCATCTGACCGTGAAAAAACGTGAAATTGAGCATAGAATTTAACAAACACATTTAGCTAAGCTGATAATTATGCGTGTTACTTCATCAAATCCACACTCTGAGTGTTTTACGGAAAATGCGGATTTCATCTACAAATGTTTGGTCTTGAATGAAATTTTGGATTAATGATTACTATTATAGATATGCAGAAGAGAGAAATAGAAAGTTGCACCTTGGTTGATTTTTCCTTCTGCCCATACTCTCCCACCATGCCGATTAATAATACGTTGTACTATTGAAAGTCCAATGCCTGTGCCCTCAAATTCCTTTGCTTCAGGTAGTCGATAAAATGGAGAAAATAATTTATCTGTATCATTAGTATCAAAACCAATACCATTGTCTTTTACATAATAGGTATTTTCATTTTCTTTGACTTTACAGCCTACTTCGATAACTGCCATATCTTTTGAACGTGTGAATTTTATGGCATTAGAAAGGAGATTGACTAAAACTTGTTTAATTAATCCTATGTCTCCATACACTGGAGGAAGCACTTTTATGTCAAATTTGATCATTCTCCCTTCTAACAGAGAGTTGATCTCATTTAATGCCGTTGTCATAAGATTTCTCATATCAATCTTTGCCGGTTTTATATCTTTTCTACCTAAACTTGAAAATAAGAGGAGATCTTTAATGATTCTTTCCATCTTTTGTGCACTCATTTGTATTGTATTAACCATGTCTATTTCATCTATAGAGAGTTTACCGCCACAGATTTTCAAAAACCTACGAGAAAATCCTCCTATTACTAAAAGGGGTGTCTGAAGATCGTGAGAAACCGAGCGGTTGAATGCTTCTAATTCTTTATTGGCTTCCATGAGATCGAAAACTTTCTGTTCAAGCTCTTTATTGAGCTTCTGGATTTTCTCCTCGGCAAGTTTTCGTTCGGTAATGTCTTCAATCATACCGTTATAACGGGTAAGGCGGCCATTGACATCATAGAAAGGTACTATAGTATTGCGAACCCAAACCACCTTGCCATCACGGTGCATTATACGATGCTCGATCGGAGAAACCTCATGTCCAGCCAGAACCTCTTTAACCGAGGTTTCGACTATCATCTTGTCATCTGGATAAATCATTTTACACCACAAATACGGATCAGATTCATAATCCTCAGGATTATACCCTGTGACTTGAATACACCCCATGCTATGCTGAGTAGAGACTGCGACTCCTTCACTGACTCCAACTGAATACGTGTAGGCAGTAACTGTACTGACCATACGTTTATAGCGTTCTTCACTTTCTCTCAAGGCAACTTCAGCCTTCTTACGCAAAGTTATGTCTCTATCTGAGCCTCTATATCCAAGAAGATTCCCGGTGCTATCCAAAACTGGTAATCCACTCGTTTCAAGAATAACGGTATTACCATTCTTATGTACATTAGGATTTATAAAATTTCTAAAAACTGCCTTCTTTGCAAAAACTTCAAAAGCTGCTTTTTTAAACGTTTCTTTAATATCAGGATGGAAAAAATCGTAAAAATGTTTCGCACCAATAAGTTCTTCTGGTCTATAACCTAAAATTTCATCCACAATGGGATTTACATAAGTGTAAACGCCATGAACATCAACTTCCCAGATGAAATCACCAGAACTTTCAGCTATTTGTCTAAAACGTTCCTCGCTCTTCTGCAGCGCATTCTCTATCTCTTTAAGCTTTATTTCCGATGCTTCTAACTCAGTAATTCGTCTACGTAATTCTATTAATTCATTGTTAAGCTGTTCTTTGGTTTTTTCTTCGACCGTCAATAATTTAAGTAAGGAGTAATTCCGTCTTTCCGGGCCTTTATAAAGACCACCGGTTCCTCTTATAGGGTCACTGCCTATAGTAGCCCATCCTTCTGAGCGAAGAAATTTTTTTATCTTACCTGAAGTGATTAGCTCATCGAGAAGAAATGGATCAACCATGTCATGCTTATTATCATTGTATACAACATCAATTAGCATCTCATGTGCCTTACTATAGATTTAGCTAATAATTTACATTATTGTGATTATTTTGTGAAGCATTAATTAAGGAAGGAACAAACCGAGGCTAAAATCTCGAAGGGCTTTTGTTTCTATGTGAACACCACGGGTTTAAGATTTTCAGGGCTCGAAAGTCCTTTTTTACTTAACTCCTTCATCAAGTCCATAATTTCAATTAGATAGTGGTCATTAAGTGAGAATATTATTGTATCATAGGTCGTTGATGCTCCATATTTAATAATATGTAAATATTTGATTTTCCTTAGATTGCACACATAAACGACAGTTTTCAGTCCAGTTAATTGTATAATTGCCATATGGATAAAGACAGCAACCAGGAAATAGAAGATCTTATTGATGGCCTCAGGTGCCCTAAGGAATTCATTTGCTATAAGTCAGGCTTTGAAAAATTATCAAGGGTAAGAGATTTGGGATTAGAATCATTTCTTGAATGTCTTGATGGCAATTCTGTAAAGTGCAAGTTTTCAGTTTATTTCGGTAACATATATTTCTGCCAATGTCCTCTTCGTATATACATATGGAGGCAACTAAAAAAGTAACATTACTTTGCTTCTTTAGGGTTAGCTAAAGCCTCTTCTATTGTATGTCCCTGACTTACTGTACCAACCTCAGGGCATTCAGCAACATAGAGATCTTCTTCTTTATGAATAATTGCGGAAAATGTTCTCTCTCGCATTTCAATCCCTCCTTGATAAGATATTCTAAGGGAGAACAACACTAATTTTCAATTACTCAGTTCCTTGACGCATACTGACACCGTGAAGAAAACGTGGAATAACTGCATCAAAAAAGATATAAAATTATCGAAATTTATAAAAGAGGGAATGGCTGGAAAAAGCTTAATCTTCAAGGGTTTTCTGGTATTTTCAAGCACTTGTCTGGTCCCGCCCAATTGCTCTCTCAAGGCTAAAACACGGCCTGCCAGAGGCGGGTAAAGCTTCGCACTAACGGGCTTGTGCGCCTCAGGCGCATTCGAATCCCGTTGGTACCGCCAGAAAACAGTTTCTATTCACCAAGATATTTTAATCTTTTAGTACTACAAGGAGAGAGATTATATCTTTAAACTCTCCATGTACTCTTCCCATTCGATCGGAAGAAGATATTTCTTTTTATTGTTGCAATCCTTGCAGGCAGGAACGACATTTCCTTTTGTTGATTTCCCCCCTCGGATGACGGGCACTATATGATCAATGGTGAGTTCTTTCGGTGCTACTTTTCTATTACAGAAATAACAAACCCCCTCTGCACGTTTCCTCTTCCACCATTGGGACTTCCGTAACTGTTGTGCCTTCGCCCTCTCCTTCTTTATATCCTCTTCTGTTACCTGTGAGATGAAAAAGTCCATACATTATTTTATCAAGAAGCCCTGCCTTTTTTTCTCTCCTCTTCCCTGAAAAACTTCCTGTACAGGACTTCCCATTCAGGGCTTCCTTCAGCTATCTTTTTTGAAAAAGAAAGGAGCTTCTTTCTCACAACAGCATTGATCTCTTCACCTATCTTCAGTTCTGATATAATCGTTCTCTTCATCTCTGCCCTTATCTTCCCTTCTTCATCAATTGGTTCGATGAGATTCCTCTCTATAAGACCTTTAAGGAGCACATGGCTGAGGTGAGAGATCTTATCCTCAGAGAGCATCATAATATCAGATTTCTCTCCTTCACCAATTTATGTTTTGTCAGTTCAAAAAGCTTCCGGTAGTCCAGGTGACTTTTTTCTATTTCAGGGCCATACTTCTTTAAGAGTCCTCTTACTTCCTCGTTCAGTTTGTCCTCAATGCCGAGTTCATCAAAGAGGAGTTCTTCTGTTCCTGAAAGGAGTTTATCTGTTGAAACGGCGGGTTTAACAAGTTCTTTTGAAATGATATTATCTACTATCTTTTTTGCTAAAAAGGGAACCCAGCTTTTGGGAATCCTCATCCTATTTCTCTGTGTAGGCAAGGAGTGCTATACTTCTTGCTTGCTTTATAGCCTCCGTCAACTCTCTTTGATGCCTTGCACAGGTACCCGTCACACGCCGGGGCAGGATCTTACCTCTTTCTGTAATATAGTTGTTAAGAATTCTGATATCTTTATAATCTATATAATCTACCTTGTCCGCACAAAATCGGCAAAACTTCTTCCTCTGAAATCTCCTTTGCTGCAATCCTGTCTCCCTTCTCTCAGTTCTTCTCAAAATGGTTCCAAGTCGGTAGTTTCCTCAGGGGGAACTTCCGCTCCTTCCGCTCCTTCTGCTGCAGTCTCCTCATGACCTGCCCTTCTTGAAAGAAACCTTACAGACTGGGCAACTACTTCAAACTTGCTCCTTTGCTGACCATTGGACTCCCATCTTCTCTCCTGAAGCCTTCCTTCCACCAGGACAGAACTCCCTTTATTAAGATACTTGCTGCATGATTCTGCTTGTTTTCCAAAAACCACATTATCTATAAACATGGTCTCCTGTTTTAAATCGTCTCCGCCAGAGGCAGATTGTTTGTACCGATAATTCACTGCAAGTCTAAAGGAGGCTACTGGTGTCCCTTGCGGGGTGTACCTGAGCTCTGGGTCTTTTGTAAGATTCCCTATGAGTATCACTTTGTTATACACGTTAAGTCTCTTCTCTCTTCTGTTCTACAGGCTCATTGGCAGCTTCAGTTTTCTCAAGATTCTCTACCTGCTTTGCGCCGAGCTTGATAATAGAGTGTTTTATTACAGCATCAAAGACCTTGTAAAATTCTTCTAACTTTTTTATTGTTGCTGGGGGTGTCTTGTACACAAAAAGCACATATAATCCTTTTTTCTGTCTGTTGATCTCATAGGAGAGTTTCCTCTTCCCCCATATGCTTATCTTAACTATTTCCCCACCCTGGCCTGTAACAAATTCCTTAATCTTCGTTATAGCTGCCTCAATCTCCTCATCAGCGAGAGATGCATTAAGAATAACAATATTCTCATAGACGTTCATTAACACTGCCTCCTAACGTATTAAGCCTCTTTTATCTCACCCCAAGGATAAGAATACGTAATCAAACTTTATACCACAGTGGATTAAATAAAATCAACCTTTGAATAATTGCCTGTTTTCATCAAGTTGACAAGTTTGAAGACCTTAATGTATAAATATTTATAATTCTTGAAATAATTGTTCTTTGAAAAATCTGCAGGTGCGTTGCATATCGACCAGATTTTAATGAGATTTTTCAAAATATTGTTTGTTACGCACCTTTTTTTAGTAACAAGTAACGAGTAAAAAGTGACGAGTCTAAGAAACATATTTTAGTTTTAATTAATCACTCGTTACTTATTACTATTAACTCGTTACTGTTTTATGGGCCTATAGCTCAGTAGGTTAGAGCGCACCCCTGATAAGGGTGAGGTGATTGGTTCGATTCCAATTAGGCCCACCATCCGATTTTGCTTAAAGCAAAATCGGAGTTATCAGTGAATAGTGAACAGTCAAGAGTGGAAATTTTATTTGTTTTACTGACTACTTATCACTAAATACTATTCACTCAAAATTTGTTTCACAAATTTTGTATGGGGGTGTAGCTCAGTTGGGAGAGCGCCTGCTTTGCAAGCAGGAGGTCATCGGTTCGATCCCGTTCACCTCCACTTATAAAATTTAAAGAGACAAATT
>Ga0184636_1000379_pt1 | contig 10699 bp, 5 predicted proteins | sample PLM3_60_b2_FD_133164 | JGI IMG/M metagenome (GOLD analysis project Ga0184636, IMG submission 133164) | Groundwater sediment microbial communities from an aquifer in East River, Colorado, USA - PLM4_90_b2 | ecosystem: Environmental > Terrestrial > Soil > Riparian zone | place: USA: East River... | reverse complement strand
TGCATCGGCATATTTTAATACCGCATCAAATGATTATGCGACGTTTCAGGTGATAAATTATACAAAAAATTCAACTTGCACAACCTGTTGGTCAACTTCGGTTTCAGCCGATGCCGGCGATATTGTCAGTTTTTTTGTTTTATATCACAATACTTCGGGGGAAACTGCAAATAATGTAAATATCAAAACAATTTTGCCAACAGGAAGTTTTACCTCTCAAAGCGCGATGGTTTCAATTTGGGCGGATAATGCAATATCAGCTTCCGGTTCTGCCACAGTCAATCTTACTTCAAGTCAGACATTGACATATGTTCCTGGATCGGTTAAATGGATGCCGGGTGGAGTTAATACTCAGACTCTTTCAAATGCCGATAATATTGCTTCAATAGGAGTCAATGTTGGAAGTGTTTCGGCTTATCAATATAATAATAATTATAATGACCTTGGATATATAACTTTCAGAGCTCAAATTAGCAACAGTTCAAACAATAATGGAAGTCAGCAACAGGTTCCAACTGTTGCAACTAATTCAGCTACAAATATTGGTCAGAATTCCGCGACCTTTAGCGCAACTGTAAATCCAAATGGTCTTTCTACGTCTGTACAATTTCAATATGGGGCAACTCAGTCATTGGGTTCAGTTACTGCTCTTCAAAATATCAGCGCAACAACCGACAATGTAAATATTACTGAAAGTTCAATAACAAATTTATCATTCAATACAACTTATTATTATAGAATCACTGCCACAAATTCTATTGGCACTTCATATGGAAGCATCCTAAGTTTTACAACTTCAGGACAATCTTCACAGCAGGGACAGGTTCCTACTGTGACAACAAATTCAGCGACAAATATTTCACAAAATTCTGTAACGCTTAATACATCTGTGAATCCAAACAGTAGCGACACAACCGTTTGGTTTGAATATGGAGCTTCTCAATCTTTTGGCTATACAACAGCCAGCCAATCAATTGGGAATTCAAATGCTTCCCAGACCATTGCTGTTTCAGCTTTTAATTTGAATCAAAATTCAACTTATTATTACAGAGCGGTTGCAAATAATAGTTATGGAACAAGCTATGGCTCAACTTTAAATTTTGTAACTTCTCAAAGCAGTAGCGGTTCTTATGTCGCTCCGACGATTTCTACAAATTATGCAACAAATAATAGTTCTAATTATATGACCTTGAATGCAAGCGTTAATCCAAATGGTTCAAATACAACTGTTTGGTTTGAATATGGAACTTCACAATCTTTGGGATATGTTATTGGAAGCCAGACAATTGGTTCTGGTAACAGTACTCAAAGTATAGCTTCATACATTTCAGGATTATCTTCAAATACAACTTATTATTACAGAATTGTTGCTCAAAATTCATATGGAACAGTTTATGGAAGCACTTTAAATTCTGTCACACAGAGTTCTGGTAGCAGTTCTTCCAATGGATGGGTGCCGACAATCACCACAAATTATGCCATTAATGTAAGCCAAAATTCTGCTACATTAAGCGGAACAGTAAATCCAAATTATTCAAACACAACTGCGTGGTTTGAGTATGGAACAACAAATTCCTTGGGATATACAGTCAGCAGTCAATCAGTTGGGAGCGGAAGTTATAGCCAAAATATAACCACATCAATAACCGGACTTCAATATAACACAACTTATTATTACAGAATTGTTGCGCAAAATTCATATGGAACAGTTTATGGAAGCATATTGAATTTTATCACAACCAATTCATCCACTGTATATTCCGGAACTACCAGTGTAGTTGGAGCTCCGTATGTTGTAACCGTGCCGGCAACATTTATTTATCAAAATTCTGTTTTATTGAACGGAACTTCAAATCCAAATGGATCTTCCGCGACAGCCTGGTTTGAATGGGGTTTAGCCAGTTCTTTGGGCAACACAACAAATTCATCAAGTATGGGACAGGGTTCAGCCGGATTGCTATATTCATACGCATTGTCCGGACTTCAATCAAGCACAAATTATTATTTCAGAGCGGTTTCACAAAATTCTTATGGCACCACTTATGGAAGCATTACAAATTTCACAACAACAGGAAGTTTGACCTATTTTTCCTCTATTGATCAGCCAACAGTTTATATTCAAACTCCGACAACTTCGGATTCTAAGTCATCAACTAGTGTTGTTTTATTGACACCAACTGTTGATAATTCCAATCCTGCAAGTGGAGATGAAGTTTCATATACCTTGGTTTATAGAAATAATAGCGCAAATCCTATTACAAATGCCTCATTAAAAATTATTCTTCCAAACGAGGTTTCTTATGAGGTTTCAAATACTCAACCAACTTCAGTTGTGGGAAACACATTAAATTTTGATTTGGGAAATATTAATTCAGAAACTCAGGGAATAATTAGTATAAAATCAAAAATTGCCGACTCAACAAAAGCCGGAAGTGCATTGGTATTTAGTTCAACAATTAATTTTACTGATTCCAATAATAAGCAAGATTCAATGGACGCTTACTTAACTGCAATTGTTAAACAAGGCGTGGCTGTTACAGCTTCATTGATTGATGTTTTGGGATCAATATTTAACAGTTGGTTCTTTGATATTTTATTGGGATTAATTATTGGTTTCGGAGGATATCATTTCTTTATTAAAACAAAAGAAGGTGATTTGGCGGGATAGATAAATAGGTAATAGGCGACAGGTAAAAGGAAATAAAAAACAGGCGGCGACTTAAAAAGTCGCCGTTATGTATTTAGTAAATTGGATTTATTATTATATTCAAATTAAAATAATGTAAATGGGAATTTTCAAACTGCATTCACAATTTAAACCAAGTGGAGACCAGCCAAATGCTATAAAAAATCTGATAAAAGGCCTTGAAAAAGGCGAGAAATATCAGACGCTTTTGGGCGTCACCGGATCGGGAAAAACGTTTACAATGGCCAATGTCATAGCAAAGTTTGACAAGCCTGTTTTGGTAATTGCGCCAAACAAATCATTGGCTGCTCAACTTTATAATGAATATAAAAATTTCTTTCCGGAAAATTCGGTTAATTATTTTGTTTCTTACTATGACTATTATCAGCCTGAGGCATATATGCCGATAAGTGATACTTATATCGGGAAAGAGGCAATGATTAACGAAGATATTGACCGGCTGCGTCATCAGGCGACAAGCGCGCTTTTAACGCGCAAAGACGTAATAGTGGTGGCTTCGGTTTCGTGTATTTATAACCTTGGTGTTCCGGAAAATTATTGGGAATCTGCCATACATTTGGAAATTGGAAAAACAATTACTCGCGGAGACTTAATCAGACAGCTTGTTAAAATTCAATATGAAAGAACTCCGGGAGTTTTAAAACGCGGGAAATTTAGGGCAAGAGGGGATAATTTTGAAATTATGCCGGCGACAGCGGACATTATTTATTCAATTGAAATTGAAAATCAAAAAGTAAAAACCATTTCAATCATTGATGCGCTGACACGCAACATCAAAGAAAGTCTTAATGAGGCTGTAATTTTTCCGCCAAAACATTTTATTTCCACTCAGCCACAAATTGAAACGGCAATAAAAGAAATTAAAAAAGAATCAAAGGAACGTTTGAAATATTTAAATGATCACGGTTTGCTTTTGGAAGCCGAGAGATTGGAACGACGCGTTGGTTATGATTGTGAGATGTTAAAAACATTGGGTTTTTGCCATGGTGTTGAAAATTATTCCAGACACATAACCGGAAAGTTGGCAGGGCAACCGCCGGATACTTTGCTGGAATATTTTCCAAAAAAGAACCAAAAAGGAAAAATAGTACCGGATTTTCTAACAATTATCGACGAGTCTCATATCGCAGTCCCACAGGTACGGGGAATGTATGAAGGAGATAAGGCAAGAAAAGAAGTTTTGATTAAATATGGATGGAGATTGCCGTCTGCTTTGGATAACAGGCCGCTAAAATTTGATGAATTTGAAAAAAGAATGAACGAGACAATTTTTACTTCAGCCACTCCTGGTAAATGGGAATTTGAACAATCTGGGAAACCGATTGAACAAATTATCAGACCAACAGGACTTATTGATCCGCCGATTGAAGTGCGTCCCGTTTTTGACAAAGAAAAAAATAGAAGCCAAATAGATGATGTAATCAGTGAACTTAAACGAGTTGTTAAAGAAAAAGAGCGTGCAATTATTAATACTCTTACCAAGAAACAAGCAGAAGATCTTGATGAATATTTAAGAAAAGAAGGCTTTAAAACCGCCTATTTGCACTCTGATGTAAAAACCATGGAGCGCATTGATATTTTAAATGCATTTAAACAGGGTAAATTTGACGTCCTCATCGGGGTTAACTTATTGCGTGAAGGTCTAGATTTTCCGGATGTTACTTTTGTCGCGATTTTAGATGCTGACAGGGAAGGATTTTTGCGAAGCGAAACATCGCTTATGCAAACCATGGGACGCGCTGCCAGGAACGTTAAAGGAGAGGTTATTTTGTATGCTGACAAAATTACCGGCTCAATGAAACGCGCAATAGACGAGGTTAATCGACGCCGTAAAATTCAGAAAGAATATAATACAAAAAATCATATTACCCCTAAATCAATTGGAAAAAATATTGAGAAATTGATTCATATTGATAAGGATTTCGGAGTTTAATAAAAATACCCCAAAAGGGTATTTTTATTAACATTGAAACAATTTTAAATCATTCTCGTTGTAATATATACAACAATATAAAAAACATGAAAAAAATAATTTTCACAATAAAACAGGTTTGGATTTCAGTTTCTTGCAATGGGAATCAATTAAATTTGGGTTTATTTAACCAAGTTGTTTTTTTATAATACAAAGCTTTAAATTTTAATACAAAATATTATAAACAACGCCTTGGTTAGATAGACCAAGGCGGTTTTTGTTCTATCTAGGCGGGTTCTTTAAAAATTCAATAAGAAATACGCCAATAGGCGAGACAAAATCCGCCGTCGTAATGCTATGGCGAGACAAAGGAGGAAGAGAGATGAAAAAGAATGTGCAGTATAAAGACGTGATAAATATTCTTGTAAAAGCGATTTTAATGCATATGGTTGTGGAACTTGTAGGTGGAGCTGTTGGATTATCATTTGGAAAATGGATTTTTGAATTTGTTTCCGGTAGAAATGTTGAATCCGATCTGGTTTCCGGTGTCGCATCAGTATTTGTAAGCGCGATTTTCCCAGTTGTAATCAAGAGAAGAAAGCGTGGCAAAAACAAATTTCCTTGACTTCAAGGATTAGCCGGAGAAATCCGGCCTTCTTTTTGTTATTTAAGAGTTGCCCTCTTTTAGAAAGAGGGAAGGGGTGATTTGTTTTTTGAGATCCTTCGTTCCTCTCAGGATGACAAATAAGAGTTTTGTAATTAAAAATATATGAGGTAAAATATAAAAATGATTAGATTAATAAGAAAAAATATTGGATTATGGGTTGTTATTTTTTTAGCTCTTATTCCGGTTTTGATTTGGGCATTAATTGAGCCTTTAAGTTTCAGATTTTCAAATGCAAGCTTAATTTTAACAAGTATTGGTCAAATTTCCGGACTTGTTGGTATGGCGCTTTTTGCCCTGGTTTTAATTTTAAATACACGAACAAAATTTTTGGATAACTTATTTTATGGGGTAAATAATGCATATGTTTGGCATCATAACTTGGGAGCAATCGCATTCTCATTATTACTTTTGCACCCAGCTGCATTGGTGATAAAATTCGCCCTACTATCAATACAAATAGCATTTAATATGCTAATTACCAGTAATTTTGCAATATTAACCGGAGAAATTGCGCTTTTATTAATGATATTTCTTTTAATTTTGACATTTTTTATTAAATTAAAATATCAGGTGTGGAAATTTTCCCATAAATTTCTTAGTCTGTCTTTTATATTTGCATCTTTGCACATGCTTTTTATATCAAGTGATGTTTCAAATAGTGTCATTTTAAGATATTACATGGTGATATTGACGTTTGCAGGTCTCTGGGCTGTTTTATATAGAACTGTATTTCCGTTTATTTTCGTTAAAAAATATAAATATATTATTGAACAGGTTAATCAAGTTACTGACAGTTTAGTTGAAATAACTTTGTCGCCTGAATCAAACAAAATGGATTATAAGCCCGGGCAGTTTTTGTTTGTTAAATTTAATGACGACGCAATAGGAAAAGATACTCATCCGTTTTCAATGTCGTCGTCACCATCAGAAAGCAATCTTAGAATTGCTGTAAAAAATCTTGGCGATTTTACGGCGCGCTTAAAAATTCTGACAAAAGGGACAAAAGCGATTATTGAGGGGGCATATGGAAGATTTTCATATTTGAATTATCCAGTGGGAAAAAAGCAAATATGGATTGCCGGTGGTATTGGCATAACTCCATTTCTTTCAATGGCAAGAAATCTACAAAAAGATTCGCCTTATGCGATTGACTTATATTATTGTGTTAAGGAAAAAGGGGAGTTGGCATTTTGGAATGAGTTAAAATATATTTCTGATAACGCTAAAAATTTTAAAATACTACCGTTTTGCAGTAATGAAAGCGGCTTTATATCAGCTGATTTTATAAAGAAGACTAGCGGTGATTTGGAAAATTCAGAAATTTTTATCTGCGGACCGCAGATAATGATGCAAGCATTAAGAAATCAATTTGTTAATTTGGGCGCAAAAAAATATAATATACATGTGGAGGAATTTAAAATGTACTAATTTTAAGACAACTAAAAAACGTAAACACTTAAACACAAAAAATATATGAAACGATTAACTCTAATATCTCTTATAGCTTTTGGAATAGTTGTAATTCCAGTTTTAATAATTGGTTTTATTGGAAATAATAAAACCGCAAGTGTTTTAAATTTTAATTTGCAAAACCAACAGCAATCTGCGGTGCCAAATATACCCGGACAGTCAAATATAAATTTAACAATCCAGGAAGTTTCTAAACACAATAGCGTTTCTGACTGTTGGATGATAGTAAATAGTAAAATTTATATGCTAACTGATTTTTTAAATACTCATTCTGGCGGATCTTCAGCTATGATTCCTTATTGTGGCAAGGATGGCACTAATGCATATGATACAAAAGATAAAAATCCTGCGCGGTCTCATCAACAAGGCGATTTGAGTATTTTACAAAATTATTATATTGGTGATTTAGGTCAAAATATTTCTCATGGGACTATTCAAAATGTTGCCAGCACGACAAAATCTGTAAATTTTGGAGGAGGCGATAGAGAGGATGATGACGATTAAGATCTGCTTTGAGGGTTTCTATTAGATCAGCGGGTTGACATAAAAATATAAAAGTGTAATATATAAACATAATATAAAAAAATTCACTAACCCCTATAGGAGTAAATCCAAGGGGATTTTGTAATTAATATAATCCAAATATACAAATTATTATCCGAATTCTCCGAATAAATTTTATTTACAGATTAGAATGTAATTTGTAGTTTAGGATTGCTTGCGTCAGCAATGGAAAACAAAATAACAATTAAAGGCGCAAGGGTTCACAACTTGAAAAATATCTCACTTGAAATTCCAAAAGAAAAATTGGTGGTTTTTACTGGTGTTTCTGGAAGTGGAAAATCATCCTTGGCTTTTGATACTATTTTTGCCGAGGGGCAACGCAGATATATTGAATCTTTATCTCCTTATGCAAGACAATTTTTAGGACAAATGGAACGCGCTGATATTGACGATATTTTAGGGCTTTCTCCGGCAATTGCTATTAATCAAAAAGCTTTAAGTCATAATCCTCGTTCAACTGTTGGGACATTGACTGAAATTTACGATTATCTTCGTGTTCTTTTTGCGCGTTTGGGAGAAGTTTATTGTCCAAATGACGACACTAAAATTGAAAAACTTTCTGTTGAGGAAATGGTCAATATTATTCAGGAAAAAGCCAAGGAAAGTAAAAATGAAATCATTACTATTTTGTCGCCGGTAGTTTTGGGCAGAAAAGGGGAATATTACCAGTTGCTTTATAATTATCTTAATCTTGGTTTTTCACAAGCAAGAATTGACGGCGATGTTTATTCGCTGCACGATAAAATAGATTTACCGCGTTATAAAGTTCACGACATTGAAATAATAATTGACCGCGCCATGGTTAGTGATGAAACGCGTCTTTTTGAAGCTGTTGAATCGGCGCTGGATCACAGCAAAGGACTTGTCACTGTTGTTCTCGGAGAAGGACAACGCGGAACTAAGCAAAAAAAAACGCAGAAAAACGCAGAAAAAATTCAGCGTGATTCTGCGTCTTTGGAATTTATGCTTTCTTCAAAATGGACCTGTCCGATAGATAATTTTACTTTTCCGGAAGTTGAGCCAAGATTGTTTTCATTTAACAGTCCGCATGGCGCTTGCATAACTTGTTCCGGTTTGGGAAAAACTGACTTGTTTTTAAATACAATTTGTCCTGATTGCAAGGGCAAAAGATTAAAGCCTGAAGCGCTTTCTGTCAAAATTAAAAATAAAAGCATAAATGACATCGCCTCAATGACACTTGAACAAGCGTATGAATTTTTTACCGAATATGAAAAAAAACTTACTGAAAAGCAAAAAATTATTGCGTACAGCGTAGTCAAAGAAATAAAAGAAAGATTGCAATTTTTGAATGAAGTTGGTTTAAATTATCTTTCAATGAGCAGAGAAGCAGAAACTCTTTCTGGTGGTGAAGCTCAAAGAATAAGACTTGCATCTCAAATTGGTTCCCATTTATCGAATACTTTATACGTTTTAGATGAACCAACAATTGGATTACACGAAAGAGATACTGAAAGACTAATTGCAACATTAAAAGAATTAAAAGCTAGAAGTAATTCTGTTGTTATTGTTGAGCACGATGAGCGCACAATTCAGGCGTCTGATTTTTTGGTTGATTTGGGCCCATTAGCCGGCAGAAATGGCGGTAAAGTTGTGGCAATTGGGGAAGTCAGTAAATTGTTAAAGCCTAAAGGCGGGAAGGAATTTCCTGAGTCACTGACCTTAAAATATTTAAATGGTGAATTGGAATTTGGTGCTTCAAAATCAAGATCAAAAACAACGGAAAAAATATCAATTATCGGAGCAAACGCGAATAATTTGAAAAATATCAATGTTGATTTTCCTTTAAGAAAACTTGTTTGCGTTTCCGGAGTTTCCGGCAGCGGCAAATCAACTTTGGTTTATGATGTTTTGTATGAAAATCTAAATTTGATAAAAGCGCGAATGAATGAACCGTTAAAAGGTGCTTCTAAAATTACGGACACTGATTATATTGATAAAGTAATTATGGTGGATCAATCGCCAATTGGACGCACTCCGCGTTCAAATCCGGCAACTTATACGGGAATTTTTACTCCGATAAGGGAATTTTTTGCCGAGCTTACTGAAGCCAGAGAAAGGGGATACACAGCCTCCAGATTCTCATTTAACGTTGCTGGCGGTCGCTGTGAGGCTTGCCAAGGGGCTGGGCACAATTTAATTGAAATGCATTTTTTGCCTCCAGTTTTGGTTGAATGTGAAGTTTGTCATGGCAAAAGATTTAACAGAGAAACCTTGCAAGTTAAACATAAGAGAAAAAATATTTCTGAAGTGTTGGCAATGACAATTGACGAAGCCACTGAATTTTTTGACGGAATTTATACAATAACTGATAAGCTGAAAGTTATGCAGGAAGTCGGTTTGGGTTATTTGCAGCTTGGGCAAAGCGCAACAACTTTATCCGGCGGAGAAGCGCAGAGAATAAAACTTGGCAGAGAATTAGTGCATCCTCTTGGTAAAAAATCTTTATACTTATTAGATGAGCCAACAGTTGGTTTACATTATCACGACGTTGAAATGCTTTTAAAAGTTTTAAATAAACTCATTGATAAGGGTAATTCTGTAATTGTGATTGAGCATAATATGCATATTATTAAAGCGGCGGATTATGTAATTGATATGGGACCTGAAGGCGGAGAAAGGGGAGGTAAGGTTGTCGCCAAAGGCACTCCCGAAGAAATCGCAAATAATAAACATTCCATTACGGGAAAATATCTTAAAGATTATTTAGTAAAATAATCTCAATTTATAATTTAAAATTTTTAATTTTCAAATAATTTCCAATGATTAAATGATTAAATTAAAAAGCGCGAACGTGTCATTCTGAGTTTTGCGACCGCGTGCCGCCTTAGCTTTAGCAGCGGCGCAAGAATCTCATTTTTTGTCATCCGCCCGGATAACCCAGTCGGACGGGTTCCCGCGCATCCGCCAGCCGGCGGAGGGAATCCAGACGCCCTCTTTCTAAAAAAGGGTGGGGGTGATTTATTATTCCGTCATTGCGAGGAGTACTCGACGAAGCAATCTAAAAAAATAAAATCCCCGCATTTAATTAAGTGTGGGAATAAAAAAACCGGGGCACGAAGCCCCGGATAACACAAAATCTATTTTTTTGGAGGGAATTTTTATAAGATATCCTGCTGTATATGCATTATTATATGAAGCATATATGATAGGAATTATCTCAGTGCTAATTATCTCTTTTCCCTCAAATGAATTCAGAATCTTTTCAATCTTTATACCCAACTCGCTATCCGTTAAACATGGAGATGCTTTTCCACCGCCATAGTTACTAGAACACTCAATGCGTACTACTTTAAAGGATTGGGCAGCTGCAGCGGTAGCCGAAGAAATAATAAGGGTTAACAATAATAAGAAAAATCTC
>Ga0184636_1000378_pt1 | contig 10705 bp, 8 predicted proteins | sample PLM3_60_b2_FD_133164 | JGI IMG/M metagenome (GOLD analysis project Ga0184636, IMG submission 133164) | Groundwater sediment microbial communities from an aquifer in East River, Colorado, USA - PLM4_90_b2 | ecosystem: Environmental > Terrestrial > Soil > Riparian zone | place: USA: East River... | reverse complement strand
TTCATCTCTTCGCCGGCTGCCCAGATTTTCTTAAACATCGCCTGCATCTCCGGCGTGGAAAGCGCGGGAACGGTGCCGATGGGCAAACCAATCATCGGGTTGAGATGCATGAAATTCGCCAGCGGCTTAAATACTTCAGCCTGGCGGGGCATAAAGACCCGCAACCAGAAATCGGTGGGGTCTTGAATCAAATGGTCGTACTCGTCTTTTTTCATGTACTCGCCTTCAACGAACTGGTAAGAAGGCACATCTTTAGCCAGCCCGTGACCGGGCCACTTATGCATATTGTGTCCCAGGATTTCCAGCGCTTTAGCCGGCAGGACTAAACCGGGTCCGCCGTAGCAATCCATATCGCCGAAGTCATACATGAACTTCAGCCAGGCTTTTTTCTGTTTTTCGTAATTGTACATGACCGTATGCAGGTCATAGCCGGCATAATAGGCCGGGAACCAGCCCACCGGCAGGTTGCAGGGAACTCGGTCGCCCTCTTCCATGTTCAAGGCTTTAACCAGGCGGGTTACCCTGGCTTTATAAAGCTGCTCGGCTTCTTTGTTCTTGAACTTTACGCCGGGGGCATCCAGCCAGCGTTTGAACCTGGCTTGCCTTTTCTGGTCGGGGGTTAATTCTTTCCAGTTAGCCATACCTTCCATGGTTCACCTCCGGTGAAGGACAGTTACTAGTTTTAAGTTGTTAGTTTGGGAAAAGGGGAAGGGAAACTAATTACTAACTACTAATTACTACTCCCTTACTCCTAATACTTCCCGTACTCTTTAGCCGCCTCCATCATGGCATGGAGGTTTTCCGGCTTGGCCATATCAAAAGTGGAGCCGCCGGTTAATATATAGCCGCCGCCCGGGGCGCAGGTCTCGATGAGTTTGCGGCAAAATTCTTTCATTTCCGGCGCTGTCTTAGTGTAGGCGATGGAAACCGGCACGTTGCCGGCGATGCAGGATACCTTGCCCACTGTTTTCTTGGCGTTAGCCATATTCGTCTGGTCGAACATCCAGGCGCAGGCGCTCTTAGGCATATCCGAGATATATTCCAGCCGCCGGTTATAAGCGCCTTCCGCCACGGGGTATGGCACCAGGCCTTCTTCCACCATCGCTAAAAGCTGGCGGCGGAAGGTGGGCCAATAAAATATTTCAAACTGCTTATTGGACATAAAGACGTCGTCGCCTTTATGCAGCGGCATCATCACCACCGGGCAGTCCGCCATATCACACATGGCTATAGCGCCGGAAACGAGCTGGGGCAGGACGAATTCCATCGCCTCGTGGATTTTATCCGGCTGGCGGAACATATCCATAACGATGCCCTGCGTGCCGCGCAGACTATCGGCAAAAACATCGAAAGGAGCCACGGCCAGACCACCCCGGAAAACGGGGAAGCCCCGCGCCCGGGCGCCTTCGGTCGTTTCCGCCGCGGCTTTATTCCAGGTTTCGGTGTGCCTGCTGGCTTCTTTGATGGCTTTAAATAGTTTCTGGAACTTGGGGTCGAGGCACATCAGCATCAAACGATTGGGCAATCCCTGGTAGGAAGCAAACGAGGGCATGTCTTTAAAAGGTTCGAAAACGCCCATCGTGCGCGGCAGTAGATGGCGCAGCTGAAAATCAAGGGGGTCTTTCATAAAGAGGTCGTATTCATCCGCCTTCATGTAAACGCCCTCGACGTACTGGTAGGAATGGGCATCATCCGGCAGACCATGGCCGGGCCAGCGCATTGTCTTGGCTTCCATGAAGTCGTTAACCGGCGCGTTGAAGAAAAGCGTGCCGTCGAAGGTGTCGGAATCAAAATCATCCACGAATTTCAGCCAGACCTTTTTCATCAGCGCCGGGTCATACATCACTTTTTTCAAGGTGACGTTGGCATACATGGCGGGATACCAGCCGGTGGGGAGCATACAGGGAACGCGGTCGGGGATTTCCATTTTCACGGCTTTCGCCAAGCGGGTGGCGCTGTCTTTATAGTGTTTTTCCGCGTCTTTACTGACGAATTTAACGTCTTCGGCTTTTATCCAATGGTTAAGGCGCAGGTCGCGCTTTTGTTGCCAGGTTAAACTTGTCCAATTATCCGGTCTAGTAAACACTCGAGTTTTACCTCCGTGGTCCTATTTTTTATAAACGCCGTGTTCTTTCGCCGCCTCCATCATGGCTTGAAGATTTTCTATTTTGCCGTTATCGATGCTGGCGCCGCCGGCGAGGATAAAGCCGCCGCCCGGGGCACAGTCCTGGATAAGCTTGCGGCAGTACTCTTTAACCGTTTCCGGCGTGCCTTTGATGACAACCGATGTGGGCACATTACCGGCGATACAGCAGATGCCGCCGAGGATGCGTTTGGCTTCTTTCATATCGGTCTGGTCGAAGTACCAGACGACGCCGCTCGGAGGGGTATCGGTAATTTGCTTGAGGCGGTTGGTATACCGTCCCTCGGCGAAGGGCATCGGCACCAGACCTTCATCAATCATCGCCAGCAGGAGCCGTCGGTAAGTCGGCCAGTAAAATTCGGCGAACTGCTTATCGGACATAAAGGCGTCGTCGCCCTTGTGCAGGGGCATCATGCAGATGGGGCTCTGGGTCATGGGGAAGTTTTTAATATTGGTTTCTATCGTCCAGTTCAGGTAGCGCTCCATCGCCTCATGTAATTTCTTCGGCTGGCGGAACATATCCCGGGCAATGCCCTGCGTCCCGCGTAAGGCGTCGGCAAAATGGTCGAAAGGCGCGCCCGCCATTACCCCTCCCCCGAACAACGAAGGATAGCCGCGTTCTTTAATATACTGGCTGATTTCCAGAGTAGCCGCCGTCCATTTTCGCTGTTCATCGGTCAGGCTCATCAGGGTTTCGAAGGTCTTGCGGACATCCGGGTCGGTGAGAGCCATCACCCAGAAATTGCCCATGATATTGCTGAAGGCCGGGAGCTTTTTGAACGACTCGAAGAGCGGTGTGGTGCGGGGCATCATCACGCGGAGGTTGTAGTCGGTGGGGTCGAGCATATATCTATCATATTCGTCCGGCATCATGTATTCGCCTTCAACGAACTGGTTCATCGTGGCTTCTTTAGGCAATCCCAGCCCGGGCAGCTTTGTCTGCTTGGAACGGACGACTTCCGATATTTTACCCGCGGGGATGAAGTTGGGTCCGTTAAAGGCGTCCATATCACCGAAGGCGACCATGTACTTCTTCCAGATTTCGTTGCCCTTTTTGTAGTTGTACATCAACTCGTGGAAGGAAGACCCGCCCCAGTAAGCCGGAAAGTTGCCGGTGGGCAGCATGACCGGCACGCGGTCGGGCTCCTCCAGCTTGATGGCTTTAATGAATCTGGTGACGCGCTCTTTATAGAGCTGCTCGGCTTCCTTGCTGACGAATTTAACTTCCGGCGGATTGAGCCACCGGTCGAAGCGCGCCTCGCGCTTTTCCTGCCAGGTCATATCTTTCCATTCTTTGGTCTGCGGCATGATTGATTACCCTCCTTTTATTATTCCAAGGTCGGGTGTTGGGAGATAGTATCAATTTTAGTAGCCAAACGTTTGGCTATTTTTTTAATATTTTCCGTATTCCAGACCGGCTTCAACGACGGCGTGTAAATTTTTAGGGTCGCACTTATCAATGCCGGAGCCCAGCGCCAGGATATAACCGCCGCCCGGGGCGCAGGTTTCGATTAGCTTGCGGGCGTATTCCTTAATCTGTTGGGCGGTTTGGGTGTAAAGCATGGCCGCGGTGACATTGCCGGCGATACAGGCGGAATTGCCCAGGATTTTTTTGGACAGCGCCATATCCGTTTTTTCCATTGTCCAGATGACGCAGGACTTGGGCAGCTCGCTGATGATTTTCAAACGCGCTTCGTTATAAGAGCCGTCGATAATCATCATCGGCACGCAGCCTTCGTTAACCACGCCCAGGATGAGCTTGCGGAAGGTGGGCCAGTAGAACTTTTCAAACTGAGGGACGGACATAAAGCTGTCAGCGCCTTTATGCATGGGGACGAAGACGATAGGGCTGCGAGCCATGTTGACCATGCCTACTGTGGACCTGATGCTGTTATCGGCAATTATTTCCAGCGATTCGAGGAGTTTTTCAGGCTGGCGGAACATATCCTTGACCACACCCGAGGTTCCGCGCAGCATATCGGCGACGGTATCGAAAGGCGCCAGCATCACGCCGCCCATCAGGGGCGGGAAGCCCCGCTTCAGCGACTCCTGCGCGCATTCCATCATCACCTTCTGATGCTTGGCATTTTCATCGCTGGCTTCCACGATGGCTTTAAAAAGCTTTTTAAAATTGGGGTCCTGGCACATCATCATCAATCGTTCCGGCAGTCCCGAATAAGAGGAAAAGGAAGGAACGCTGGTGAAAGGCTCGAAAGCGCCCCAGGTGCGGGGAGTAAATTTCCGCAGACCGAAGTCGAAGGGGTCTTTCATGAAGAGGTCATATTCATCAGCCTGCATATATTCCTTTTCTATAAAGTTAGGCAGGGTGGAGGTCTTGGGCAAGCCGTGGCCGGGCCAGGCGTTGACTTTGTAATCTAAAATTTCATAGACCCTGGCGGCAAAAAAGCCCGGGGCGTCGGCGGAATCTTGTTCGAACTCTTCAAGGAATTTTATCCAGGAAGGCTTAATCAGTGAATAATCGTAGAGGACATCATACAGGGTGTGACCGGCATTGTAGGCGACAAAGGAGTTGGCGGCGAGGTGAATGGGGACGCGGTCCGGGATTTCCATCTTGATGGCTTTAATCATCCGCGTCAGGCGCTCTTTATAGAGCTTTTCGATAGCGGGAGAGGGGAGTTTAACGGGGGGATTTAGCCATTTCTTGAATCGTTCTTCGCGCCGTTCCTGCCAGGTCATCTCCGACCACTGCTTTTCCATCCTGAACCTCCAAAAAAAGCTATTCTTAACTGACAGGCATTTCCTCACCAAACCAAAATGGCGCGGAAATGCCTGATGCCAGTTAAAACGCTTATATTACTTTATCTAAAGTTTTACTTGTAAACGCCGTATTCTTTAGCTGCCGCAATCATGGCGCGCATGTTTTCCGGGTTACCCTCATCAACCGTCGCGCCGCCAGCGAGGACGTAACCGCCGCCCTTGCCGCAGACCTCGATGAGTTTCCGGCAGTGTTCTTTAACCTGCTGCGGCGTGCCCGTCATGACCAGCGAGGTTGGTACGTTACCCATGATGCAGCACCTGTCGCCGATTTTCTTCTTAGCCTCGAAGATATCCGTCTGGTCGAAGTACCAGGCAACCGAACCCTTGGGGAAGTCGCCGATGATATCGAGCCGTTTATTATAACTGCCTTCGGCGAAGAGAATGGGTACAATGCCTTCATTAACAAATGCCATGACCACTTTCTTAAAGGTAGGCCAGTAGAATGTCTCGTACTGTTTCACAGACATGAAAGTGTCCGCGCCTTTATGAAGCGGCATCATTACTATAGGTGCCGCTGCTGTGGCTACTGAAGATAACGCATTATTGATGGCAATCGGGACGATTCTCTCCATCGCCTCATGGAGTTTTTGCGGCCGCTGGAACATGTCCATCATCACGCCCTGCGTACCGCGAAGCGTATCACCGATGGTATCGAACGGGGCTTTAGCCAGGGCGCTCATCACACCCGGGAACCCCATCGCCGTTGCTTCTGCGGCTACCTCACCGACTGCCATAATCCATTTCAGGGTTTCCATACCAGCCTTCATAAGGGCCTGTAGTCCGGCCTGGACTTCCGGATTAGCGAAAGACAGGAAGTCTGCGGTGACGATTTCTTGAAAAGCCGTCCATGCGGGCAGGTTGGTAAACCCTTTTAACGCCCCGAAGACCCTCGGCATATAAGTACGCAGCCAGAAGTCCGATGGGTCGCGGATAAGAGCGTCATACTCATCGGGTTTCATGTATTCGCCTTCTACTGCCTGATAGGAAAGCGTAGAAGTAGAAAGCCCGTGCCCGGGCCACTTGTACAGCTTATAGTCCATTGTCTCGAGCGGTGGGCCCGGTGGCACGAGGACGGGCGGAACGTAGCTGTCCGCGTCGGCAAAATCATGCAGCACTTTACGCCAGGCGCGCTTAAGCTCGTCATAGTCATACATGACCGTCGCGAGATTGGTGCCGGCGTATCTGGCCGCATACAGCCCCATTGACGGCAATATAACGGGCACCCGGTCCGGCTTTTGGAGAGTAAAGGCTTTAATAAACCTGGTTACTCTTTCTTTATAGACTTTCTCTGCCTGCGGGCTGGCAAAGGTGACACCCGGCGGAGAAAGCCATCGTTTGAAGCGTTCCTCCCGCTTTTCTTCGGGAGACAACTCCGCCCATGGTCTGGCCATGTTACTTCACACCGTACCACTGTTTGGTCAGTGTTACTGCGGCCATGGCATCTTTGCCGAAGGCATCGGCTTTGGCATACTTGCAAACCTCGTCGTCCATCTGGCCGCCGCCAATCATGATTTTAATGTTCTTGCGCAGACCGGCTTTCTCCAGCGCCTCGACGGTTTCTTTCATGGCATCGAAGGCTGGGGTAAGGAAGCCGCTCAGGCCCAGCACCGGCGCCTTGGTTTCCTGCATGGCTTTGACGAATTTCTCAATGGGCACATCAACGCCGAGGTTGGTGACCTCGAAGCCGTTGACATCGAGCATGAAATCGACGATGTTCAGGCCGATATCATGGATATCGCCGGCTACCGTGCCGATGACGACCTTGCCGATTTTCTTTTGCTGGATGCCTGCCCCGGTCAGGTGGGGCTTTACAATATTGGTTACCTGCGCGAGCAGCTCGCCGGAAAAGACGAGCTCGGGGAGGAAATATTCGCCGCCGGCAAAGCGCTTACCGACGATTTCCATACCCTTACGGGCGTCTTCAAGGATTTTGAGGGGGTCTTCTTTAGAATCAAGCCGCTGTTTGGTCAGCTTGAGGACCTCTTCCTCCTTAAGATCCGCCAACAAATTCACAAAATCTCCGGACATACCTTCATCCTCCTTAGTATTTTTTTGGTATCCCTGAAATTGAACTAATCCGATCGGAAATATTCCGAATTCAAATCGTTCATGGCGAGTATAACAATGCGCTCAAAAAAAGTCAAATGTTACACTTAGTATACTATTTATTTTATATACCTCCTTACGGCAGGTTTAATCGGCAGTATCAACTAATTGTTTGAGTATTTGTACCTATTCAATAGCCGAGTCTTTACAGCGCCTATTTTTTGGGCTAGAATATTATCGCTTTAGGGGCGGGAGTAATTCAGTGGTAGAATGTCTGCTTCCCAAGCAGGAAGTCGCGGGTTCGAATCCCGTCTCCCGCTCCAAATAATAAGGAGTAGAAAGTCGTCCCGATTGGCATCGGGATCTCCCGCTCCAAATAGATTTGGATGTTGAAACAAGTTAAAGATACCAAATTTAACCCTGTCACGTTCCGGTAGGCAGCCGGCTAAACAGTTTTATCTTTTGTTAGCTTAAAACTGGCCGCTCCTCCCGTGAGCGGCTTTTGCTTTTTTTTACGCACAAAATCCCCAAATATCCCATGCGTTAGCCGCGGACGTGACAGCCGCGGTTTTTTTATTTTCCAAAATGCTATTGGTTGAAGATTTTTTATATGCACGATAAAATCAATAAAGAACAGTCGTTCATTTGCCGTCATTGCGGGCGCATTGTTAGTGTCACCGCCCCAGGTACCGGGCACCGCAATCATTGCCCCTGGTGCCTGCGCAGTGTCCACCTGGATAATCGTCCCGGCGACCGCGCTGCCGCCTGTCATGCTATCATGGAACCGATTGCCATATCCGTCCGGCACGATAAAGAGTGGGTAATCATCCATCGCTGTAACGGCTGCGGCGCGCTTAAAGAAAACCGCATCGCCGGGGACGATAATGAGATGGCCCTTTTATCGCTGGCGGTGCGCCCGGTCGCCCAGCCGCCCTTCCCACTTGACGGGCTGGTTTAAAATATACAAAAAGGAGTATCAAGATGAAAAATATCACTAAAAAACGAATGCAGGAATTGCTGAAAAACGATAAATATCCCCGCTCCGCCAAATACGACCCCGCCTGGGTGCTAAAGGGATGGATGGGGCCTAACGTCCTCTGGCTGACGGAGTGGCTCTGTAAGAAAATGGAGCTAAAGCCGGGCATGCGCGTTTTAGACATGGGCTGCGGCAAGGCATTAAGCTCCATCTTTCTGGCTAAAGAGTTCGGGGTGAAGGTTTGGGCTAACGACCTCTGGATTAGCGCCGCGGAAAACTGGCAGCGCATTAAAGAGGCGGGGCTGGAAAACGAAATCTGCCCGATACACGCCGAGGCACATGCCCTGCCCTACGCCGATGGTTTCTTCGACGCGATAGTGTCAATGGACTCTTACCAATACTACGGCACGGATGACCTCTACCTGCCGACCTTTATCAAGTTTGTAAAGCCCGGCGGGCAAATAGGCATCGTAGTGCCGGGGCTGGTGAAGGACTTCAGCGGGCCTGTTCCTAAACACCTTATCGTTCCACGCCAGAATCGTAGCACTTTCTGGGTGGACGAGTGCTGGTGCTTCCACACCGCCGCCTGGTGGCAGCGCCACTGGGATAAGCTGGACTGTACTAAAGATGTTGAGGCGGACATCCTGCCGGATGGATGGAAGGATTGGGTTCAATATGAAGACGCCTGCGAAGAGGCAGGGACGCTAATCTTCGCCACTGAATCGGACGTGCTCAAGGTGGATGCCGGGCGTTACCTGTCTTTGGTAAGAGTGGTGGGGCGGCGTAAGTAAAAAATGGGGTGGCGTTTAAAGAACTTTACTGCGTCACCCCTTTTCCTCCTTTTGTTCAATTTGCATTGTTGCGTCGTTTCTGCTAATCTCTTTAACAATAAAAGTCTAAACAAACGCTAAATCTTTCGCCATTATCGTATATTTTTATAATAATGCGGTGTAATTAAGCAATGTGGAAGAAGAGCCAAGTCGTACTTTTTATCCTGCTGTTGCTTGTCATCCTTGCCCAAGGCTTGGTTGGCTGTAAAACCAGCCCCGAGGCTTATAGCGGCAACCCCGAAGTTAACCCTTTTTACACTGACAGCGTCTCTACCGTTCGCGTCGTTATGCCGGAAGACGACTGGCAATCTCTCATGGCCAACGCCTATGCTAAAGAATATTATAAAGCGGATTTCTGGTTCGATGACGAGCTGGTGCCGGACATTGGCATCAGAACCAAGGGTAATGCCTCATTGCAGGAAACCGTGAACTGGAAAAGCGACCGCTTCCCGCTGGCGATTGACTTTAACCTGTTCAACAAGGCGCGCTCCTTCCACGGTATAAAAAAGGTGCACTTTAATAACGGCTGGAGCGACCCTACCCTTATCCGCGATGTCATTTCCTACGAAATATTCGCCAAAATGGGTGTGCCTTCCCCCCGCGCCTCGATAGTTGACCTGTATGTCAACGACCACCACCTCGGCGTCTATACGATGGCAGAGTCGGTTGACGCCTCCTTCCTCTCCAGATACTTCACCGATACATCCGGCAACCTCTATAAGCCCGAGGTTTCATCGGCGCGCCTGGACTGGACGGAAGCAACCGCATACAAAACCTTTGCCATGTTCGCCTACTTCCAGACCCAAACAGTACCGGAGAACCCCATTCTGCAGTTAAATCTCGGGGGCGGCCCGCTTATCGATATTTTGAATGCCCTGGGTGATGAAGATACCGCCGCAGATTTCCGGCCTGATAACACAACCCAACAGGCAGCGCAGTCATCGGCCGCTATGCCCCGTAACTTTATAGAAGGCGTTGGCCTCAAGACAAACCAGGCAAACCCGGATTACTCCGGCCTGTTCAAATTGTTGGACATCCTTAACAACGAGCCGGATGCCACCTTCCCGCAAGAAATAGAAAAGGTGCTGGACGTTGATGAGGCTTTACGGTTCCTGGCGGTATCGGCTGGTATCATTCACCTGGATAACTATATCGGCATCGGGCACAACACCTATTTATACGAGGTTAACGGCAAGTTCACGATTATCCCGTGGGACCTGAACATGACCTTCGGCACGTTTAACGGCGGCATCCGCAAAGACGGTATTATTAACTATTATATCGATGAGCCAACCGCCGGCCCGATGAACCGCTTCCCCTTGGCCAACCGGCTTTTATCCTATCCCCCCTACCTGGAAAAGTACCACCAATATCTTCAGGAACTGATTGATGGGCCGATGTCTCTTGACGTTATCCTGCCGCGCGTTGACCAGTTGGTAGAAATGGTACGCCCCTATGCCAGGGTGGACGCCGAGATGTTTTACACCTATGAGGATTGGGAGCGCTGTATTAACGAAGACTTGAGGCCGCCGGACGTCTTTGAAGGATGGCAGGCGGGCGGTCAATCGCCGGCATTACCTTATTTTCTTTCTACGCAAGAAACCTTGGCTTTACGCAATAACTTCGGTGTGAACAGTTTGTATGAACTGCTGTCTTATAACTTTACGCCCAACGACTTCACTAAGCTCAAGAGTTGTTTAACCGATAGTGATTACCATGCATTCCTGCAAAATCGGTATGGGCCGGGGGAAGCTCCCCAGCCGCCGCGCCAACCCGGTTTCGGTCCCAATTCTCTCGGGCTAAAGTCAATTATCCAAGCGCGCTGGGAATCCATCCGCCAGCAGCTTGCCGGCGAAAGACCAAGTCATGGCGTTCACGGCTCAGGCAACGGCGGCAGTATGTGGATTGCCGATATGTATCGTATATAAATAA
>Ga0184636_1000377_pt1 | contig 10713 bp, 13 predicted proteins | sample PLM3_60_b2_FD_133164 | JGI IMG/M metagenome (GOLD analysis project Ga0184636, IMG submission 133164) | Groundwater sediment microbial communities from an aquifer in East River, Colorado, USA - PLM4_90_b2 | ecosystem: Environmental > Terrestrial > Soil > Riparian zone | place: USA: East River... | reverse complement strand
CTGTTTCATCACGGGGATTAGTTTCATGATATTGAGGCTTTGTAAAAGCAAGCTGTTTTTTTACCGTGCTTGTCACAGGAGTGAAATTGATATCACCGGCTTCAGGATCATTTAAGGTTTTTACGTTCCATCGTTCTGAGCCGCATTGAGCGTAAATAATTGTGTTTAATGTGAAGAAGAATGCTAATGATAGCAGTCGGTATGCGGGAAATGTATATTTTTTCATAACAGTAATAGTTTGAGGTGTCTTCAATGTCGTTCTTTCTAATTAAAAAATTAACCGTAGTAATACGGTTTTTTGAACATTACAACCACAAAGGCTAGGATGACCTGTTTTAAGCCCTCACAGGGTCTTTCAAATATAATCATCGCAGCGTCTCAAATTATTGTAGCGACGAAGACCCGCAAGGACTTAAAATTTTAATTCCTCACGAGGTCTTATCTAACACAATCATCGGAGACTGTCTGCGAGGGGTTTGCCGGGATAAGCCTTCCCGCTAAAGCGGGACAAGTTGCGCAGAGTTGCAACCCCTCGCCTTATACGCTCTACGCCGTTGGTGTTCCGGAGAAAGGCTGAAACTACTCTGGCGCTTTACAGCAAAAGCCTGGTATTATTATATTCGGCAAAATTAGAGTAAGAATTCACCGACTCTTGATTCATTGTAAGCCCTCATCGGGTCTTATCAAGCATAATCATTGCAGACAACCTTCAATTATTGTAGTTGTGACCCCGTGAGGGCTTAAAAATATCGTATTACTATTTGTAAATGAAATGGAGTGGTTGGTCGTTATTATTGAGGGAAGACCTCTGAGAACCTTATTGTGAAATGTGGGTATTGTAAACTAAAATGTTAATAACTGGTAAAATAGTTTACTTGGTAAGGTAATTTATATAAGTTACTTTTGGAGAAATTAATGTTTATGCCGGGAACCTTTTCTGAAAAATTAAAACGAGCCAGATCTAATGCGGGGATGTCAATGGATGATTTGGCTGAACTGCTGGATCTTTCCAAACAAAGTGTTTATAAATATGAAAAGAATTTACTAACACCAAACCCAGAGGCTTTGAACAAAATCGCTAGGATTCTTAACGTTACTATTAATGATTTGTTTGATAATACGCGAAAGGAGCGTTTACAAAACATTTCTTTCAGATCAGGGGTTGAAGAAGCAATGATAAAACTTTCTCAGATTGAAGATGAAATAATAGACGAAATCGAATTGCTAACAGAGTTGGAGAGACTTTCAAAGGATACTATTGAATTTGTTAATCCCCTAACGAAGGAATTTCAAATTTCCAAAATCGGAGACGTTGAAAAAGCAGCAGAGAAGCTTAGGGAAAAATGGAATTTGGGTGAGATTCCAATTGCAAATGTGGTGGAGGTTATTGAGACGAGAGGCATCTGTGTTATACAAAAATATAGTTTTTATCAGTTTGATGGCTTTTCGGCTTTTTATAAACAAAGACCCATAATCGTATTGAATACAAGAACTGAAGAAATAACCAGGCGAAGATTTACCTCTTTGCACGAACTTGGTCATATAATCTTAGGGTCATTGGTTACAGAAAAGATGCAGGAAAGAATTGAAGAAATTTGTAATGTTTTTGCCGGCGCACTTCTCCTACCTGCAAAAGTGTTACGAAAATTCTGGGAGGGTAGAAAGAGTTTTTTAATGCATGACTTCATCCACATTAAAGAATCATTTGGTATATCCATTCAAGCAATATGGTCTAGGGCGATTTCTTTGTCTTTGCTTTCCTGGGATACATATCATAAATGGAAAGATGCTTATGAGGTTCAAACTAATTATGGCAATTTCAATGGTAATGAAACTCCGAAAAGAATTGAATCATTGATTTTTCGGTGTATCTCCGCAGGGAAATTAACAACAGAAAAAGCGTTGGCGAAAGCAAAAAAGCTAAAAAATAATCTGGACAAAACAATAATGCTTAATATGGAATATAATTTAACGACATAAAAAAAGAATACCGGACAGAAGATCTATCCGGCATTGTTTCTTTTAGAAGAGAAAGCAGGCTTACACCCTCATTCACCTTCTTTTTTGAATTTAGCACTCCAAAAATAAGGTCCTCTTCTCAGATTAACAATACCACTCTTGTAAATTTTAGGTCATCTCTGGGTTTGTTAACAATTAAATGTGCAAAAAGTAGAAATCTAAATCAATCCACTATTCATGACATAGGGCATACTGACTAATGTACCCTGTGAATAGGAAACCATTTTTTGAACTGGAATACAGTTCTACATTTATTGTTAACGTTTAAATTTTTTTAGATGAACCCGAATATTCATAATCAAGACAATGTCCAAACAGACAAAGAGTCCAAAGAGGCTAAAAAGTATCAATTAAAAATTGATAATGATGTTTACACTTCTGAGAAAGCCCAGGTAACAAGAATTGATATCCTGGAAATGTCTGGTAAAACACCAGTCTGCAGATATGAAGTGTACCAGGAAATTAACCCCCATAAAGAGTTGAAATTACTTGGCGATGGCCAGATTGCTGATCTATCTCAGCCGGGTATTGAAAAGTTCGTTACAAAATTGTTACAACAGGTGACTTTTTTTTTATCTGATGAACCTTTCACTACTACTGAGCTTGAGTTGACGCCTGGCAAAATCCTTACAAAAAAATTTGGTGAGCAAGCTAATCAATATTATCTCAAGCAAATTGTAGGTCAAACACAAATTAGCTATGAGGGAAAACCTGACGAGCCGATTACTATGTGCCCGGATTTGAAATTCATTTACATATTCACCGGTCCAATGACAGTATCTTAAGGAGGTAATATGGCTAAAGATGATTTTATAGCTCAACTACAGGCTCGCGGATATAATGTCCGTGAGCCTTTTCCTGGATTTATAGTAATAGATTATAAGATAGATATAGGAAGCTTTATTGGCGAAGTAGTCCAACTTGGTTTTTGTAGAATTGATTCGTTCCCAGATATACCACCAGGTGGTCCCAACTTCAATAGGCATCTGAAACCCTTCAATAATACTATACGTACTCATCCTGATGGAGGAATTCATTATTCAAAAAATGCATTTCCGGATATCGGGATGGGAAACGAATGGCAGTATTGGAGCCGGCCGTTTCCTGCATGGGAAAAAACGGACAGAAGTGTTGATACATATTTTGCTCATCTGAGACATTTATTAGATACAATATGAAAAAATATTCTGTAGCAATGGCGGATAATCTGCATTCAGATCTTTACCGTCATTTAAAAAGAGAAGATCGGCAAGAAGATCTCTGTTTTGCACTTTGGAATTTTAGTTGTGGAAATACTCGTTATACAGCTATCATTGAAGAAATAACCCTCCCCTTGTCTGGAGACAGGCAGGTACACGGCGATGTAAGTTTCAATGCTCAGTATCTGGATAGAGTATTGGAAAAAGCACTTTCCAAAAATATGGGCATTGCTTTATTACACAGTCATCTTACAGATGGTTGGCAAGACATGAGTCCTCGGGACATTCAGACTGAAAAATATTTAGCACCAATTGTCAAAGCAACGACAGGCCTCCCATTTGTTGGACTGACTCTAGGAACCGATGGTTCTTGGAGTGCTAGGTTCTGGCAAAAAAATCAATTTGAAAAATGGCACCGGAAATGGTGTGAGAGTGTACGCGTAGTTGGCAATAAATTCTCAATAACTCATAACGATCATCTTATTCCTCTGCCAAAACCCACAAAAAGGCTTTTACGTACTGTCGCTTCATGGGGAAAGGAAATGCAAGACAAACTTTCACGCTTAAAAATTGGTGTTGTTGGCGCTGGTAGTGTGGGAAGTATTATAGGAGAATCCCTATCAAAAATTGGAATTGCAGATGTAAAAATTATTGACTTTGATACATTAGAAGAAAAAAATTTGGATCGCACTTTATATGCAGAAAAAAAACATATTGGTAAAGCAAAAGCAAATGTTTTAGCAAAGGGTCTAAAAAAAAGTGCTGTTGCAAATGGCTTTAAAATAGAACCAATTGATTATAGCATTATTGAAGATTATGCATTTCGTAAAGCATTAGACTGTGATATTCTTTTTTCATGTGTAGATCGGCCATGGCCACGATATATATTAGACAAGATCGCCTACGCTCATTTAATTCCTGTAGTTGATGGCGGAATTTATGTTGAAACAAATAAAGAGAATCCAAAATTGATGGCGGCAGATTGGAAAACAAATATAGCAGCTCCAAACAGACCATGTTTAGAATGTATTGGTCAGTACTCTCCTGACGAAGTTGCTTTAGAACAAGCAGGTCTTTTGGATGATCCAAACTATATATCTGGATTAGATTCAAACCGTTTTATTTACAGAAATGAAAATGTATTTGCTTTCAGTTTGGGTCTCGGTTTTTTAGAGATGCAACAATTTCTTTCAATGATAATTGCACCTTTTGGATTAGCAAATATTAGCGGCAAGGTGTACCATTTTATTACAGGAGAACTGGAAAACGAAAAAGTTACTCATTGCCCCCCAACATGCACAAAGAATAAATGTTTAGCTAAGGGAGATAAGGCAACTGTAGGATTAGTTACCAGGCATTTTAGAGCAGAGGATATAAGAATAAAAAGGCAACAGAAAAATGTGTTTGCCATATTCAAACCTAAATCATCCGGGTGAGAGTGATGAGATTTATAAACCCTAAATTCAATATTCATGAATTTATACAAGTACACTAAACCGTCTGACACGGTAAGACTTTGCAGAAGAAATGTTTGTATTGAAGCAAAAGGACAAAATGGAAAACTTTTAGTAGTTGCAGTGTGCATTACATTGGTTTTGATTGGTCTGAGTGCTTTCATTAATGCAAATAAATAATTCTTAAGGCAGCTATGGCTGCTTTTTTTAACTTTTAAATTTAATTATATGGCAAAATGGTCTGATTATCTTATTTCGGGTGCTTGGTTTGCCCATATTGGTCCTCACAAGTATGTATCTCACGTGATGCTTCATACTGATAATGGTGACAGCGTAGATGTTGGGTCTTTTTTCTCAACCGAGTCTCCCGGCATGTCCCGTAGAGCACAATATAAGAAAGGAAGGGGGCTCAGTTGAGAAAAAAAGAAAGCTTCTTTAGAAAAATAAAAATTGCATGAATGATATTTTCAAAACTATCCTTTCTCAATGAGTCTTCTTCCGAATCCATCGAAGGATAACCAATACAACATTAATTTATGAAAACTGAACGCAAACAATTCTATAGAGATGTATTAGAAAATCTTCAATCACAGTCCTTGGCTGTTTTTGCAGGCGCAGGTTTATCGAAGGCAGCTGGTTTTGTAGATTGGAAAGGATTACTTAGAGATATTGCTGATGACCTTGGTTTGAGCATTGATCAAGAGAATGATTTGATTTCCATTGCCCAATATAATGAGAATAAGGTAGGCGGTCGTAGTATGTTGAATCAAAAAATTATATCTGAATTTAATGAAGATGTCGATCTAACAGAAAATCATAAGATACTTGCCAGGTTACCTATCAGTACGTATTGGACAACCAATTACGATGACTTAATTGAAAGGAGCCTAAAAGAAGCAAAAAGAGTCGCCGACGTTAAACATAGTGTAAGTCAACTAAGTTTTTCGCGGCCCAGAAGAGACGTAGTGGTTTATAAGATGCACGGGGATTCAACATTGCCAAACGAAGCAACATTAACTAAAGATGATTATGAAAGATACTTTAGTGATAAGGCGCCATTTGTAACAGCATTAAGTGGTGATTTGGTTTCAAAACTCTTTGTTTTTATAGGCTTCAGTTTTACCGATCCTAATCTGGATTATATTTTTAGCAGAGTTAAATTTTATATGAAAGGCGCCGACAGGCATCATTATTATTTTATTAAAAAAGCAGAAAAAAATGATCCAGATATAAAAACTGATGCTGACTTAGAATACAAGCGCCGTAAACAAGAATTATTTATTCAGGATTTACGACGTTTTAAGCTCCAACCAATATTTATTGATACATATGCAGAAATAACTGAAATCCTGAGGGAAATTGAGAATTTATATAAAAAAAGAACTGTATTCATTGGAGGTAGTGCGGAGGAATATGGTGTTTGGGATAGAAATCAAGCTCAAACATTTATTCATAAGTTAAGCGCCAGATTGATAAAAGAAAATTTTAGAATAGTCAACGGGTTTGGCTGGGGTGTTGGAAGTGCAGTGATAAACGGAGCATTAGAAATGATCTATTCCAGACCTGAAAAATATGGGGAAGATCAATTAATTATTAAACCATTCCCTCAATTTAAAACTGGAAATAAAGAGTTGGTGGAATTATGGACGGAATATCGAAATAACATGATTCAGTATGCAGGGGCTGCAATTTTTTTATTCGGAAATAAATTAAATAACGAAAAAGATAAAATCATTCCTGCAAGTGGGTTAATTCAGGAATTCGAAATAGCTAAATCCAAACAATTATTTCTTTTGCCGATTGCATCAACTGGTTATGTTTCACAAGAATTATACAAAGACTTAGCTAGAAATGATTACTATTTGTCCTTTAATAATTTAAAGGAACTTATAGCTGAGTTGGAAGTTGAAACAAATGCGGATCAAATCATAGAATTAATAATAAAAGTATTAAATAGTTTAAACCAAAAGTAATGGCAAAAAGACAAATATTTTACAGTTTTCATTTCAAAAATGATGTGATGAGAGTTCAATTAGTACGAAACATTGGAGCACTTGAAGAAAATAAACCTGTCTCAATTAATAAATGGGAAGAAATTAAAAGAGGCGGTAGTTTAGCGATAAAGCGATGGATCAAAAAAAACATGAATGGACGCAGTTGTGTTGTTGTTTTAATAGGAGAAGAAACAGCGCAAAGAAAATGGGTAAAATATGAAATCAAAAAGGCTTGGGAAGACGGTAAAGGACTAATTGGAATACATATACACAATCTAGAATGTCCTAGAAGTGGAAAGTGTGCCAAAGGTTCTAATCCTTTTGAACAATTTAGCCTGGACGATGGAACTAGACTTTCAAGCATTGTCAAATGTTACAACCCTAAATCGTCGAATGCATATAATGATATAAAGGACAATATTGAAAAATGGATTGAAGAAGCAATTGAAATTCGAAATGAATATTAATAACTAAAATATAATGTATGGCACGTAGAACTTTCTTCAGCTTTCATTACGAAAATGACGTATGGAGAGCAAATATCGTAAGACATAGTTGGGTAACTAAACCCGACAGAGAAGCCGCTGGCTTTGTGGATGCTGCCGACTTCGAAGAAATAAAAAAAGGGGGTGATGCTGCGATTAAAAAATGGATAGATGGACAACTATCGGGCACTTCAGTTACAGCGGTTCTTATTGGCTCTGATACAAATAATAGAGAGTATATCAAATACGAACTTGAACAAAGCTGGAAAAAAGGAAATGGTATTTTGGGCATTTATATTCATAAGCTAAAAGATAAGGATGGAAATACAAGTTTAGCAGGAAGCAATTCATTTGGACCAATTTTCACAAGCCCTAATGATAATAAAAAATATTTTTTCGAACAATTCCCAACATTTGATTGGGTTGATAATGATGGATACAATAATCTCGGTAGCTGGATTGAAGAAGCAGCAAAAAAAGCAGGTAAGTAATGGCACGTTCAATATTTTTTAGTTTTCATTATAAAGATGTTTCTTCTTTCAGGGCAAATGTTGTACGCAATAGCTGGCTGACTATGCGTGATCGATCAGCAAATTTCATTGACAAATCAATGTGGGAAGAAGCAGAAAGAAAAGGTTCTGATGCTTTGAAAAAACTCATAGTAGATGGATTAAATGGCACATCTGTCACTGCAATATTGGTTGGAAGTGAAACTTACACTAGGCGTTGGGTTAAATATGAAATTGTAAAAAGTTTTACCGAAAATAAAGGCATTCTGCCAATTCATATTAATAGAATCTCTTCAAAAAATGAAGGTATAGTAGCTAAAGGACCAAATCCTCTGGATTATCTTAAATTAGAAATAGGTTCAGATTGTAAAACCGTATCATTTTTTGAATTAATTGATAGGAAATGGATTCTCTTTAAGGATCTGTCTTCCGTAAATAATCGACTTGCAAATAGTATTTTCTTTGAAAATGCTTGGTTCAAAGATTTTAAGTGCGGCCGCTCGTATAAATTCTCTGAGTTATTTGAAGAAGAATATGATTGGGTTTCAGATAATGGGTATAAAAATTTCCCGGATTGGATCGAAGAAGCTGCTGACTTTGTCGGTCGATAAAATTACTTTCTTTTTTAATGTATTCTCCCAATCAAAAAATCGAGTGTTTGTTTATTAATTCTCCGCTGTCTCTAGCCTTGGCAAATAAAAACTCTTGGAATGCTGTCCCGAGCACTTGATGATAAGCTGCCAGGCCTCATTGCAAAACATTAGTGTAAAATTGGGTACATAAACTGCCAGACTATTTTAACCTGATTATTTTGTCTTTCCAGAATCGGCCTTTTAAAAACGTAAATAAATTGGAAGTTCTATTCTGAAAACGACTACCCTTTGTCAATCCTTCGTTAAAGTTTATTTTTTCTCTCACTATGACTTTTACAACCCTGTTTTTTAAGTTGTTCTTCCAACTGCTTGTTTCTCTCTCTCAGAGACTTAATTATTTCTTTCCCGGTTAGTAGTAATTCCAGTTGCAGGGCGGAATTATAGAGATAGTCGCCGTTAACCTTAAACAGCTTTCCCAACTGGCGGGCCTGTGTTTCGGTAATCAATATTTTGCCGGTTTCTATTTCCTTATACTGGTTGATACTAATACCTAAATTTTTGGCAATTGCTCTCACATTATGACTACGGGTCTCCCGGCAAAAACTCAGCAGAATATTTTTCATTTTGAGAATGTTTAGTTGCCTGTAAAATAAAAGCACCAGGCACGACTATAAGAATTTTGAAAAGTCTATCTTAGTGGGAGAAGGGAGATTTTTAGCGGCTTTTTAAGCTATTTTACCATTTTGATAAACCAATTATATTTGTGATATGACAAATACAGATACGTCAGAAAAAATACATCAGGGCAAGAACGTAAGACGTTTTCGGGAAATGCTGGAAATGAAACAGGAAGCATTGGCTTCCGAATTGGGCGGAGACTGGACACAAAGAAAAGTATCTCTGTTGGAACAAAAAGAATCAATTGAGCCGGAGATATTAGAGCAAGTTGCTAAAGTACTAAAAGTAACACCTGATGCAATTAAGAATTTTAGCGAAGAAGTTGCCATCAACTTTGTAAATAATTTCAATGATAACAGTGTCAATCACGGTCCGTTAAATAATCACTACTGTACTTTCAATCCATTGGATAAATATGTAGAAGCAATCGAAGAAAATAAAAAGCTATACACGGCCTTGCTGAAAGAGAAAGATGAAAAGATTACGTTGCTGGAAAAAATGTTGGGTGAGAAAAAGAAGTAGGGTATAAACAGTTAATAAAATTAGCGAAGCCGTCTTAAAACTATTTTTTTACCGCGGAGACGCAAGACAGAAAAGGTTATTCCAGTTGCAAACTCTGCGCCTCCCCGCCTCTGCGGTTTATTTTTTCAACCCTCGGGGGTTCTCACCAAAATCTTCATTAAAAGAAATTACCTGAACAACTTAAAAACAAACAGCCCCGCCAGCTGGCGGGGCTAAAGTAAAAATCTAACCATAGACTAGATTGTTTTTTGTTTAACAGATGGATGACCGGGAAGGTCGAGAGCTGTTACAGTGATGATATCGCCTGTAAGCGATGCATTGAGACTGGTACAATTGTACATCCAATGCAAACCATCGGTCTGTAAAACAGCATCACCTTGTTCAACAAGAGATCCGTCTGGGTTCTCAATCTTTACTGATACGGAAGCAACTTTTACATCATCAGTAACTGCTGCGATGATCTTGCTTCCGGTCTGTCCTGTATAACCGGTGGAATCGATCTCACCAATTTCAGGAGGTTTGAAAAAATCGGCAACCGCCATATTGTAGGCTGATTGCCCGGGTTCCGCTTTTGATTTGTAGAGCAGCCTGATCGCGTTGTCCGTGATCGCTGCCTTTGCATAGGTCGTCGCTTGGCGGAACGTTAAGCGAACCTGTTCTTGCGCTGCGCTAACCGAAGTTGAATGCCGCGACGTTTTTCCAACGATGGTTTTACCAAACCATTGCCTGAAAACTAACTGGTCTACCTGGCCTGAAAGGCCGTGGGTAGCGATGTTGTTTTTTGACTTTGCCATAAAAATGGATTTTAATAGTGAATAAAAATTGTTATCAGATGAAAGACTGAAGTCAGTGCAAGCAGGTTAAAAATTTTTTAGTTAAACAAAATTTAATCAATAAAACAAAATTGTTTCAATAACGACACAAGGATGGTCGAAGGAAGAGCGAAGGAAGAGCGAAGAAAAATAAATGCTTTGAAGTTTATGGATTTTATTTTTCAGTGAGTCTCATTTCGATGTGCTATTTCTCTCAATACTTCGGTTTGTGATAATCACCGTGACTGGTTACAAAAACACATAGCAAACCATTTAATGAGGAATGACTGTCCGCATATATCAGCCTCTATCTCTGTGCACCTCTGTGTTCCAGTTCTCTGTGATCTCTGTGGTAAAAAATAAAATAAAAAGTTTTTTTGTGAAAGTTTGAACAGCGGGGCTTTTAAAAAGAGAAACATCCCGTTTTTCGGTCGCTGTATTGTTTGGG